>ERZ827104.1642-NODE-1642-length-19042-cov-4.703745_pt1 | contig 19042 bp, 11 predicted proteins | sample MGYA00519781_ERZ827104 | MGnify/ENA primary metagenome ERZ827104 (study PRJEB31778, sample SAMEA3449257) | human gut metagenome | biome: human gut; feature: human-associated habitat; material: faeces | place: United Kingdom | collected 2010/2012 ...
TGAACGAGAAGTTTCCGGCACCGAGCAAGGAGCAGGACCCGCTGGCATGGGCGGCACACCAGAACAGCCTGACGGCGATGGCAGAGGAGATCGTGCTGAAGGAATTGGTGTACAATTAACGGAAACGACAACAGAACAGGATTTGAGCGAAGCAGAGGAAGAAATTGCCTCTGCTTTTTCTTTTCCTGATTTGCCGACCGTGGAACAGCAGATCCGTGCCATCGAAGAACCGATCCGGGCGCGGTATGCGGACGAGATTGCACTTGATTCCGAAGTAGTCGATGAAATCCTGCGCACGGGCAGCAACCGCAGCAAGGGTCAGCTGCGCTTGATCTACAATTTCATGGTCGAGAAAACCCCGGAAGAATATACAGAGTTCGTGAAAAACGAATATGGCACGGGCGGCAAAGGCTTTGAGAGTGTCGGTGCAAAGTATGCCGTCTGGTTCGATGATCTGGGGTTGCGCATAGCGGCAGGGGACACGGCAAAGGGCGGTACGATTGCCAATGCGTCTTTATCCTGGGAGGATGTAAGTAATCGTATCCATGAACTGCTCCGGCAGGGCGAGTATGCGCCGCAGGCGGTTCTGGATGCTGCACGGCAGAACGCCTTACAGGAACACGCGCAGACGTTGGCTTATATGGAGCGTGATTTGGCCGATGGCGTTTCCGAAGCAGTGTTTCAGGATACAGAAATCTTCCGGGGCGGTTTCCCGGAATTAACGGACAGGCTGGCGGGCTTGCTGGATGATACGGATTTTCTGACCGATCTCAATGAGAGATTGTCCGCGCTGGGAGAAGCCTATGCCGAAGATAAAGACCTGATGCGGATGCACTTTTATAAGCCGGATAAGGTTGCGGTTCTGTTCCAGCAGTTTGCAAAGCCTTATCAGAATTATGCAGCAAGAGAGGGCTTTCACTGGAATGAGCATAAGAAGTTCATTACGGAAGATGAAATCAGTGCGTACTTCACACGGGGCAGCAATTATTCGGACAGCCGGCTGGCAATCTATTCGTTCTTCCTGAATCATGAGGACAAGAAAGAGCGGGCAAACTTCCTGAAAGACCATTACGGAATCGGCGGCAGCAGCCATGCACTCTGCGGGGCAGACGATTCCCACGAAGATCACGATGGCAGGGGCATTTCTTTGGAGCGTGGCTCATACGGGAACCCGGATGCAAGCGTTCATCTGAACTGGAATCAGGCCGCAGGCCGAATCGACCAGCTTATCCGTGACAGTGAGTACCTGAAACCAGCGGATTACTCCCGGATGCCTGTCTATGAACGGGAACAGATGGCAATGCGGGTGATGGGATTCTATCACCATCTGCCGAACGACGTGGAACGGCCTTATCCGCAAGACCTTTACCATGAAGAAGGACGAAAGGCTCTTGTTGAAAAGCTGGCAGACACCGAACTTTCGGCAGAACTGTTGGAGCAGATGGACACTGCACTGCTGTCTGTGCCACTGGATTCCGAAGAATATGAGCGCAAGGCAGAATCCCTCGCTATCCTGCACCAGTATGTTGAGGGAGCGTACACGATTTTCCCGGAAAAGAAGAGGGCTGTTGAGATTGCGGTTCCTGAACAGGGGCAAATGTCCATATTCGACTTTATGGAGCAGGAGCCGCAATCGAAAGAGCAGTCAACCGCCGCAGCGGTTGAGAACTCCCAAAAGGCAAAAGTTGTTGCGCGGTATCAGTCAACGGTGATGATGCAGGAGGGATATATCGAGGATATTGCAATTCTGCAATATCCCGATGGCAAGTTCTATAACCATTACAATTATGACGAAGAAACGGGAACAGGTACAGCAGAAACAGGGCCGTTTAACAGTCTGAATGATGCAAAGGCGGTTGTTCGTCAAACGAGAGAAGATGCAAAAGCAGTAGAATCGTTTGAAAATCAGCCCAAGCAAATGTACAGCAGAGAAAACGGCAGTTTTCTGTATTTGGACAATAACCATCTGTACCGCATTGAGCGTTCCAACGCTCATGACGTTTATCTGAAAGATATGGAAAATTCGGCGGTGGCTGGCCGGGTCATTCCGTTACCGTCATATAGCGAAACGCTGGCGAAGAATCCGCTGAACGATTTCCTGAAACTGGATGCGGACCACACCCAGAAAGACAGCCGCAGCATCTATAAAGAATGTCTGTACACGCTGTTGGAAAAGGTAGAGCGCAGCGAAATCTATCCGTTGCTGCGTGACCGCGATACCACCGAGGAAGAAGCGGAAAATCTGATCCGTGAGAAAATTGAGGATTTGTTTGCTTCCAGTGAGGTGAAAAATGCCGCTTATTCTGAGGCATTTGACACATGGGCGCACTTCGGAGAGTGGATTCAGGAAGATATTTTCCAGCGCACCTATCAGGACGTTATTACGGACAGACGGGATGCTGTTGCACTGTATCAGGATAGCATGGATGCTCCGCAGTGGGTACGCGGCATTATGGTTCCGTATGCAGCGGAAGAAAAGACCGTTGAGCCGACCTTGCAGCCCCTGCCACTGGATGCCGCCAACGAGTATAACGCGCTGAAAGAGCGTTACCCGGATGCGCTGGTCGGTTATGAGCAGTACGGCAGCTTTGAGTTCTACGGCGAGGATGCAAAGCGCGTTTCGGAACTGCTTGGCAGCAAACTGTTGGAAAAGAAAACTGCACTCGGCAAAGTTGAGGTATCTGGTTTTCCGCGTGAACAGTGGGTTTCACAGGCAATGAAGCTCTGGAAGCAAGGGGAGAACGTCTATCTGTCCGGCCAGCAGGAAGATGGAACCCATGCCCAAACGAAATACTTCCGCAGAGAGGAATATCTGCCTGTTAATACCACCATCGAACTGGACGATAGAGAGTTCCGTGTGGATTCGGTGGACTTTGGAAATGGAACGGTCAGTTTGCAGGACATGACCCTTGCAAAAGAAGCCCGGTATCCGATTTTCCGAACGGAACAGCTGGAGTACATTCGGCATCTGTACGAACAGGCAGATGTACCGATGGAAGAAGCGGTTGAAATCACAGTCTTTACGGCTCTGCACAATGCGGGTGTGGCCTACGAGGATTTCTCCCCGGAGCAGATGGATGTGATCTATTCGGTGGCAGAAGCAGGCGGCGAGTTGGAAGAACTGCTGAATCCTGACTTCCCGCCAGAACAGATGCAGCTGATCGCAGATGTGCAGAACCGAACGGATGCCATCAGCCGTGCAGCAGCAGAGGAAGCCCTTGAACCGCTGACCCAGCAGCCTATGACCCCGGCAGAGGTCAACCATGCACGGCGGCAGCACAATCTTCCGCTGGACAGTGGAGCAGAAACAGAACAGCCTGCACAGCCCAAACAGAAACCCATTAACTTCCGTATTACGGACGATGATCTCGGCGCAGGAGGGCCGAAAACAAAGTATAAAGCCAATGTGGAAGCCATTCGGGTGCTGCAAACGCTGGATGCAGAGCAGCGGCAGGCCACAGCGGAGGAACAGGAAATCCTTTCCCGGTATGTGGGATGGGGCGGCATTCCGCAGGTGTTCGATGAAAACAACGCAGAATGGTCGAAAGAGTATGCCGAACTACAGTCCCTGCTCACGGCGGATGAGTATAAGGAAGCCCGCGCCAGTACGCTGAATGCGTTTTACACTTCTCCTACGGTCATCAAGGCAATGTATGAAGCTCTGGGCAATATGGGATTGTCCAAAGGCAATGTGCTGGAACCGTCCTGTGGTGTCGGCAATTTCATGGGTCTGATGCCGGACAGCATGGAGAAGATTCAGATGTACGGTGTGGAGCTGGACAGCATTTCAGGCCGCATTGCACAGCAGTTGTACCAGAAAAACAAGATTGCGGTGCAGGGCTTTGAAACAATGCAGTTCCCGGACAGCTTCTTTGACTGTGTTGTGGGTAACGTACCGTTCGGCAATTACAAAGTACCGGATAAGCGGTATGACCGCCACAATTTCCTCATCCACGATTATTTTATCGCCAAGAGCCTTGACCTTGTGCGTCCGGGTGGTGTGGTGGCGGTGGTAACGTCCAGCGGTACGATGGATAAGAAGGATTCCTCTGTCCGTGAGTACCTTGCCAACCGTGCCGATCTGGTCGGCGCAATTCGTCTGCCGAACAATGCGTTCCAGCGCAATGCCAACACCAGCGTGGTTGCTGACATTCTGTTCCTGCAAAAGCGTGACCGTGCAGCGGTGGAACGGGCTGACTGGGTAGACCTTGGCGAAACACCGGAAGGCTACTCCATTAACCAGTATTTTGCGCAGCATCCTGAGATGGTGCTGGGGGAGATCACCACCGAAAGCACTCAGTACGGCAAACAGGAAACCACAGTCAAGCCTATCGAGGGTGCAGACCTTGCTCAGCAGTTGAAGGAAGCGGTCAGCAACATCCATGCTACCATCACGGAGCCGGAAATCTCCGATGATGAACTGGATGTGCAGGAAGAACCCATTCCGGCAGACCCAAGTGTGAAGAATTTCAGCTTCACGAACGTGGACGGGCAGATTTACTACCGCGAAAATTCCTTTATGAACAAGGTGGAACTGCCTGCCGTAACTGCAGAGCGAGTGCTGGGCATGATTGCTCTGCGGGAAACCACCCGGAAGCTGTTGGATTGTCAGCTGCATGATGGTTCGGATGCAGAAGTTCAGCTTTTGCAGAATGAACTGAAACAGCAGTACACCGCATTTAAGGCGCAGTATGGCCTTATCAACAGCACGGCCAACAAGCGGGCGTTCCGACAGGACAGCAGCTATTGTCTGCTGGCATCACTGGAAATTCTGGATGAGGAGAAGAATCTCAAACGGCTGGCCGATATTTTCACCAAGCGTACAATCCGCAAGCCGGAGCCTGTTACCTCAGTGGACACGCCCAGTGAAGCCTTGGCACTCTCTATCGGAGAGAAAGCAAAGGTAGATGTGCCGTTCATGGCGCAGCTCTGCGGTAAACCAGAACAGGAGATCACGGATGAACTGGCAGGTGCGATTTTCCGAAACCCTGTGACGCAGCAGTGGGAAACCTCGGATGAATACTTGTCTGGCAATGTTCGTGAAAAACTGGCCACAGCAGAAACCTTTGCGGCAAACCATGCTGAATATCAAATCAATGTGGATTACCTGAAACGGGTACAGCCCAAGGATTTGGATGCTTCGGAAATTGAAGTGCGGCTGGGTGCAAACTGGGTAAAGCCGGAGTACATCACGCAGTTTATGAAAGAAGTGTTCAAGACACCGAACTACTATGCCGGGATTGACATTAAGGCAACCTATTCCGAAATTTCTGGTGCATGGAACATTTCGGGCAAGTCGCTGGATCGCGGCAATCCGCTTGTCACCAACACTTACGGAACCCTGCGCGTCAACGGCTATAAGCTGCTGGAAGATGCGCTGAATCTCCGCGATACCAAAATCTACGATACGATTCACGATGCGGATGGCGACCATCGTGTGCTGAATAAACAGGAAACCATGCTTGCACAGCAGGCACAGGAATCCATTCGGGAAGCGTTTAAGCAGTGGATTTTCAAGGATTTAGACCGCCGCGAGGATTTGTGTGCGACCTATAATCGGATTTTCAATGCGATTCGTCCCCGTGAGTACGATGGCAGTCATATTCGTTTTGAGGGCATGACCCCAGAAATTTCCCTGATGCCGCACCAGAAAAATGCCGTGGCGCACATTCTGTACGGTAACAATACGCTGCTGGCGCATTGTGTGGGCGCAGGCAAGACCTTCCAGATGATTGCTGCCGGCATGGAAAGCCGCAGACTGGGCCTGTCGCAGAAAAACCTCTATGTGGTGCCGAACCACCTCACAGAGCAGTGGGGCGCAGACTTCCTGCGGCTCTATCCCAATGCCAATGTGTTGGTGGCAACGAAAAAGGATTTTGAACCCAGCAATCGTAAGCAGTTCTGCTCCCGTATTGCAACAGGTGATTACGATGCCATTGTGATCGGACACTCGCAGTTTGAACGAGTGCCGCTCTCCCCGGAACGGCAAAAAGCCATTGTAGAGCGTCAGATCGACGATATTACGCTGGCTCTGGCAGATGCCCGGAGTGAGGATAGCCGCAGTTTTACGGTCAAGCAGATGGAGAAAACAAAGAAAACGCTGGAAGCAAAGCTGCAAAAGCTGAACGACCAGACGAGAAAGGATGATGTGGTTACATTTGAGGAACTGGGTGTTGACCGTCTGTTTGTGGACGAGTCACATTTCTATAAAAATATGTTCCTCTACACAAAAATGCGGAACATCGCAGGTATTGCCCAGACCGATGCACAGAAGTCCAGCGATATGTTTGCGAAGTGTCAGTACTTGGACGAACTGACAGGTGGCAAGGGCGTGACCTTTGCAACCGGAACCCCGGTCAGCAACTCGATGGTGGAACTGTACACCATTATGCGGTATCTCCAGTATGACACGCTGCAGAAAATGGGACTGAGCCACTTCGATGATTGGGCGGCATCCTTTGGTGAAACCGTCACGGCAATCGAGCTTTCCCCGGAGGGAACGGGCTATCGCGCGAAAACACGCTTTGCCCGGTTCTTTAATCTGCCGGAACTGATTTCCTTGTTCAAGGAATCGGCAGACGTGCAGACGGCGGATATGCTGAACCTGCCTGTGCCGAAAGCGGAGTACATCAACGAAGTGCTGAAACCGAGCGAGACACAGGAAGAAATGGTGAGTTCCTTTGCAGACCGTGCCGAGGCTGTACGCAACGGTAATGTGAATCCCCGATTCGATAATATGCTCAAGATCACCAACGATGGCAGAAAACTGGCACTCGATCAGCGGCTTATGAATGATATGCTGCCGGACGAGCCGGAAAGCAAGGTCAATCGCTGCGTGGACAATGCGTTCAAGGTCTGGGAAGAATCTTCGGCGGATAAGGGAACGCAGTTGATCTTCTGCGACTTATCGACACCAAAAGCAGATGGCACATTCAATGTTTATGATGATGTGCGGGAGAAGCTGGTGGCGAGAGGTGTTCCCCGTGAAGAAGTGGCGTTCATTCACGAGTATAACACAGAAACCAAAAAGGCTGACCTGTTTGCAAAGGTGCGCGCCGGACAGGTTCGTATCCTGATGGGGTCTACGCCGAAACTTGGCGCAGGAACCAATATTCAGGATCGGCTGATTGCCCTGCATCATCTGGATTGCCCGTGGAAGCCGTCTGACCTAGAACAGCAGGAAGGACGTATTCTACGGCAGGGAAACCGGAATAAGCAGGTAAAAATCTATCGTTACGTCACTGAAAATACGTTTGATTCGTATATGTGGCAGATTCTGGAAAATAAACAGAAGTTTATAAGCCAGATTATGACATCCAAGTCGCCTGTCCGTGCCTGCGATGATGTGGACGATACCGCGCTGTCCTATGCCGAAATCAAGGCACTGGCAACGGGCAATCCCTACATCAAGGAAAAGATGGACTTGGATATTCAGGTCAGCAAACTGAAACTGCTGAAAGCCAATCACACCAGTCAGGTTTATAGTTTGGAATCGGATATTGCGCGCCGCTATCCGCGAGAAATCGCTGTGGCACAGGGTCAGATCGAAGCACTGAAAACCGATATGGAAGCGGCAAAACCGCTTCTGGCGCAGGACAAAGACCACTTCGCTATGGAAATCAGCGGTAAGGTGTACAGCGAACGCAAGGAAGCAGGTGCAGCCATTATCGAGGCTTGCAAGGCTTTGAAAGCAGCAGGCACCGAGGGCAGAATCGGCAGCTACGGTGCGTTTGAACTGCATTCCCGGTTTGACAACTTTGATAAGGTGTTCCGCTTGTCCATCAAGGGTGTATGGAACTACTCGATGGAAGTCGGCAAAGACCCGCAGGGTAACATTCTGCGCGTTACCAATGCGCTGGCAGGCATTGAAAGAACGCTGCCGCAGGTGGAACGCAGACTGGAAACCTTGGAACAGCAGTTGGCGCAGGCAAAGGAAGAAGCCAAACGTCCCTTTGCGCAGGAAGCGGAACTGGCTGAAAAATCTGCGCGCCTTGCGGAGCTGAACTCTCTGCTCAACATGGATGAAAAGGGCAGTGAGGATGCGCTGGGAGTGGACGAGGATGCAGCCGAAACCGAAGTTGCAGACAGGCCGCGCCAGCCTGTGAACTATGCAGGCCGCGTTGCAGAGCGCACTGCGGACAATGTGCGGAAACCCTCTGTGCTGGCGCAGCTTCATGCAAAACAGGCAGAGCGCAGCGCAGAACCGCAGAAATCCCAGAAGCGGAAAAGTCACGATATGGAACTGTAAATGAGAGCCGCCCCGTCAGTTTTGTCTGGCGGGGCATTTTTTTTTGAAGGAGGGCATTTGCTGACATTAACACCGATCAATTTGAAAACGGCAAACGCATTTGTGCAGCAGTATCACCGCCACCATAAGCCGACGCGAGGACATAAGTTCTCCATTGGCGTATCGGACAATGGCGCATTGGTGGGCGTTGCTATCTGCGGCAGGCCCGTAGCGCGGAGGCTGGACGATGGCTATACGCTGGAAGTCAATCGCCTGTGTACGGATGGAACGCCGAACGCTTGCAGTATTTTGTATGCGGCGGCATATCGTGCAGCACGGGCCATGGGCTACAACAAAGTTGTTACCTACATTCTGGACACGGAGAATGGCAGCTCCCTGAAAGCTGCCGGGTACACCTGTGAGGGCAGAGCCGGAGGATTGGAATGGAACGGCGCGAAGGCACCGAAACAGGCAGACCAGTATCCGCACCAGATGAAAACACGATGGGTCAAGAAAAAAGGAGGGCTTGCATGGCAGTTGACCGCAAACAGCAGATGAAAGAAATCACGGAACGGCTGGAGCAGGGCGTAAAGGACATTTTCACTTCGGAAATGTATATGACGTATCTGCGCACGATGGCAAAATTCCACAATTACAGCTTCAATAATACGCTGTTGATCGCTATGCAGCGGCCTGATGCCACACTGGTGGCAGGGTTTAACGCATGGAAGAATAAGTTTAACCGCTACGTCAAAAAAGGCGAAAAGGGCATTCAGATTATCGCTCCGGCTCCCATCAAGGAGGTGGAAGAACGCGAGAAAATCGACAAGGATACGGGCCTGGCCGTGCTGAACGAAAATGGTGAGCCGGAAATGGAACGTGTGGAGTATGTGGTTCCGCGCTTCCGAGTGACGACGGTTTTTGATGTTTCACAGACCGATGGGGAACCGATTCCGTCGCTGGAAGTGAACGAACTGACGGCCAGCGTCAAAGACTATGCGCTGCTTACGGCGGCAATCGAGCAGGTATCGCCTGTGCCGATGCGGTTTGATGAAATCGAAGGGGATGCCAAAGGCTATTACAGTGATGCAGACAAAGAAATCTGCATTCAGGTCGGCATGGGCGAGAGCCAGACCATAAAGACGATGATCCACGAAGTCGCTCATGCGATGCTGCATAACAGCGATTTCATGAAGCAGAACGGCGAGGAAAAAGACCGGCTTACGAAAGAAACCGAGGCCGAAAGCATTGCATTTACGGTCTGTTCGGCACTTGGTATTGATACGTCCGATTATTCATTTCCTTATGTGGCAAGCTGGGCCAGCGGCAAGGAGATGAAGGAATTGAAAGATTCGATGGATACGATTCGATTGACCGCAGCCGACTTTCTGGAAAAGCTGGAAGCGGCAGTGGCAGAAAGGAGCGCAGAGCGCATGACCGCGATGCAGTATGCGGAAAAGCTGATTGGCGACAAGGAGCAGGAAAAGACGATTTTTGATGATGAGCAGCGAAATCTCATCGTGAATTTTGCCTTTAAGCTGGATGACCGGGCTGCAACGGAAGAACTGGTGAACGGTCTTGCGGCTGCACTGGCCGAGGATGACAAAGAAGAAGTTAACCGCCTGATGTACGATGCGCAGGAGAAAATTGAAAATCTCCCGGATGGGATGATTGGTCTTTCCGAAATGCACGACTATGGCTACCGGAAAGATGATGTGCTGCCGCTGACGAAAGAAGGCGCACGGGAGTGGCATCGGCTGGGTGAGAGGATTTATCCGTTGTTCCGTGATGGAACAGCAGGCGATTATGCAAGCCAGGAGGAAATCGAGCAGCACGATGGTATTTTCGGCATTAAGGCAGACGCATGGGATGCGATTCTATTGGAACAGCGGGAAGATTATGCAGAGAACGAGTATGCACGCCCGGATTTTCAGCTGACAGTGATAAACCGTGAACAGGCTTTACGACTGTATGACGAGGGAAAGCAGATTTATCTCGTCCGCATCAGTCCGTGGCCAGTGATCGTTACTGACCGAACAGAAATCGAGCGCGGAAGTGATACCTTCCAGATTGCAACAGCAGATTTGGAGCAGGAGCGGAGTATGACAGAACAGGAAAATATGCAGCTCAATAGCGGCGAAAAGCAGTTCGGTATTTATCAGATCACAGAACGTGACCCGGAACATAACTATCGTTTCATGGGGCTGGACTATGTGCAGAAGAAAGGCATAACGGTTTCCCGTGCAGATTATGACCTGATCTATACCGCACCGCTTACGGAAAAGGACACGCTGGATGGCATTTATGAACGGTTCAATATCCAGCGTCCGGCAGATTTTACGGGTCATTCGCTGTCGGTCAGCGACGTGGTGGTACTCAATGATGGCAGTACAGTCAAAGCCTACTATGTGGACAGCATTGGATTTGCAGAACTGCCGGATTTTTTCAAGGAAAGGAATCTGGATTTGCAGAAAGAAAACCTTTTGAATGAAGAACTGCAGGAAATCGAAATCTTTGATAAGCCGGGTCTTTTCAGCAATGGCCGACTGCGGGATGAAGATGTGCCAGAGGGCTTATATCGCTATGATCTGCGCGGTTCGGACTATGACCCAGGCCAGCCCATTACAGTGGAGAAAGCTGTGGTGGTGAACCATGCGGCATCTGTCCTGATGGCCGAAGAACTTGACCTTGGCGCAGATGGGCGGCGGGAACTTGGCGAGGATGGGCTGAATTTTACAGGTGCAGAACTGACCGTGCGGGAGTTCATGGAGGAACAGCAGCAGAAAAGGAACGGACTGATCCACGGCGATTCCGACCATATCGCAGTCGAAGGGCATATCGGCACATGGTACGCCATTGATGAAACGGAAGTTGGCGGCGAGAAGTTCTTCCTGCTGGAACATGAGGAACACGGTGACATGGCGGCCTGTGTTGCAGTCAATGAGCAGGGCAAGCTGGTGGCAGAGGACTTGTGGAACGGCTTCGATGAGGATTTTCAGGAGGCCGTGCAGAAATATTTCTCTGAAAAATGGAATATGCCGAAAAAAGAAGATGTGGTATCGGAGATTATTGAAAAGGCTGTGCCTGTGCCGGACAACAGCACGCAGGACTATTCGGATGTGCCTGTCTACTATGAGCCGTTCAGCTATGCCAAAGAAAATGACGAGGTGGATTTATACCGTACCTCCTATCGGCTGAACGGCGAGTGCAAGCAGGCGATCTATGAAGCGATTGCGGACAATTATGACGGAATGTACCTTGGCGATGATGCAGTCGATCAGGTGGTGAAGCAGTATGGTATTGAGCGTGTGGGGTACATTCTTGCGAATACCTTGCGCTACAAAAACTATGATGACCGCTTTTCTCACAGCAATAAGGAATGGGCAGAGCAGGTCGGCACCCCGGAGAATAATGCGAGAATCATTAAATTTCGAGCAGATTGGGTAGTTACCAGCCATTCGGCTGTACTGGATGGCTTTGTGACGATGTACCGAGAGAAACTGGAGAAGCAGAAGGAATTGGAACAGCCATTCGTAAAGCGATTCTATGTGGTCGAGAACCGGCAGGCTGTTCCGCTTGAAATTAAGCGGTTTGGCAATCTCGACGATGCAGTGTCGCAGTATCAGGCACTTCCGAACCATTACATGAAAGCCTTGGGTGTGGAGAAAAATCCTGATCCTCTGCCGGGTTCACTGGATATTTTGCAGTGCAGGAACGGCATTGACACCATTGTGGAGGACTACAAAACGGTTCCGGGCTGGGATAACCCGTATATCAAGAACCATGTTGTCCAGCCGTTGCAGGAGGCGTTAGCCGTGCAGGATGTGGAGTTGGCATACGAATTGCCGGATGCCTATTTTCACATTCAGACCTGTGACGATGGTTTCGACTATACCTTATATAATAAGGACTTCACGGGACGGGATGGCGGCACCCTTGAAACGGACGGAGATAAGTCTGTGCAGGAGGCTATGACGGAGCTGTTGGCAGAGTTCGGCTGCGATGCGGCAGAGGGTAAAGTCATGGACGCGGCAGAACTGCGGGAACAGGTTGATGCGGTGGCTGAACAGCAGGCAGAGGTTTTGAAAGAAAAGCTTGCCGCAGAAAGACCTGCGCCGGAAGAAACGCTCAGCTTTTATGTTGCGGAGTGTTTAGAGTTTACGTTTGCAGGAGAGTTCCACGACCATCTGACGATGGAAGAAGCGTTGGAAGTCTACGACAAGATTCCGTCCGAACGGATGAACGCCGACAAGTGCATTGGATTCTGCATCGAGGAAGATGGCGGCTTTGTTGGAATGTATGAGTTGGTCGTGAACGATAAAGTCCAGCGCGAGAACATCAACTCCATCAACTATTTCAGGGATGATAAGTTGGTGCAGCAGGCTATTTCCGACATGGAAAAGCTGATGGCGGAACGGCAGCAGAGTAAGGAGCAGGAACGCAGTAGTACGAAAAAGTCTGTTCTGGATGCTCTGCGCAATCTGAAAGCCAAGAAAAAGGAGCAGTCTGCACAGGAACAGGACAAGCCGAAGAAAGCAAAAACGAAAGGAATGGAGTTATGAGCAATGTACGCTTTGATGAACTGGAATTGATGCTGATGGCGATGTTTGAGCAGCCGACGCTCAGGGATACGATTCAGGTGTTGACGGAGATCCAGCCGCTTGTGGCAGAGGATGCAGAGATGGCTGCGCTCGTTCAGCAGACCATCCCGAAGATGCAGCAGTTGAATGAGCAGCAGTTCAAGGGGCTGGAGTTGGAGTGGCATAGGCCGGAGGATGATGCAGGAAAATGAGTTCAGATATATTTGTGATTTACCAGATCGACAATTCCGAGAAAAATCGTGAGTATCGCTGCCGCAGCTACGAATACCAGATTCAGCACGGCTTTATGATAACCGCAGACAATTATGGTACGGGCTATTCTGGTACGGCTACGCGAGGAATGGGCGCGGAAGCGATTCGTAAAAAGATGGAAAGCATTAACCCGGACAAATTCAAAATTAGAAAATTTGGGGTCAGTGATGTAATCGGATTGACTGAGGCAGGCAAAACCTCTTTTTTCTATGTTGATAAGGATAGGCTGGTGAGATTCAACGGCTTTTTCCCAAAGCCCCAGAGTGGCACATACCTGATTCTTGATGAGGGCGGCTATCAGGTGGCAGGACAAAAAGGCACATGGATGGTATCGGATGAAGTAGAGGTCGATGGTCAGCGGTTTGTTCAGATGAGAAGTGAACAAACGAAGAATCCACCGCCGAGCATTATTCTTCACGAGAGTGGAGCCTTTGTGACGCAGACAGCTTTAGGTTTCGATGGAGAAGCTACCAGAAAGATGAGTGCTTTTTTACAAGGCCCAAAGCCTGAACTGCTGCACCATCAGAAGTTCTTTGAAAACGGTACAGCGGAACGCGCCAAAGAATCCGGCACAGAGCAAAACTACAATATGATAGATGGCTGCGTCAACAATGTACCAAAAAAGCCCCGGCGCATTGGCGGCAGGTGGTCGGTGCTTGATCGGCTGCATATTAAGCAGGCTGAGCGGCGACAAAAAGACAATACGCCGCAGCAGGAACAGGAAAGAAGCCGAAAAAGTTAAAATACCGTAATATCGTTGAGATGGCTTCCCCAAAAAGGAGGCCATTTTTTTTGCGTTAGAATCAAAAATGTAAAAAACTTTTTTACATCATGATTGATTTCCCGAAGCTGATGGTATATAATAATAGCAGAAGGGAGAGATGAAAAATGCGTTTTGATGAACTTTTTGAAATGAGAAAACTGACAGGGACAAAATTAAAAGACTATATTCGCAGCAATGGATTCTCAAAAGTATCATTCTGCAAGAAAACAGAGATTTCTCGCCCTACTTTAGATAAGATTTTGAATGGCGAGATAGATAGTAAAAGTACATTCGATAAGCATTTGAATAAAATTCTTACCAGTTTGAGCATTGACCCGGATACCTTGATGGGATTTTCACCGAGGGTGCAAAGTGTAGATGCCGTGTACTCGCAGAATGCGCCGATTGATTATCAGATGAATGATAAGGCTAAAATGGAGTACGATCTGTTGCAAGATATTCTAAACCTTTGCAGTGTTTATTATTAAAGGCGGAAGGCTATGAGTGAGCGAATTACAGCAGCCAACTTAGATGAGGTTATCAAAAGGAACGAAGTCATCGAGGAGCAGATGAAGCAGAGTGCTTCGCTTATCTGGTCAAAATACAATCCGATGCAGATAAATTCTCCGATACAGTTGGCGTTACAGATTTTAAGACCGTATGGTTTGATACAGCTGCCGATTGATAATCATTATTTAAGCGGAGCAATTTTTGTTCGGGATGGAAAACGAATCCCCTTGATAAATACGGCACTTCCGAGAGCAAATCAGTATTTTACTGCGTGGCATGAGATTTATCATCTATTGTTTGATGAAGTTTCTTTTGACCATTTGATTGAATCCGAAATCCTGATGGAAGAACGAAAAGCAGAATACTTTGCTGCGCTTATGCTTCTGGGAAACCTTATGCCGTATTTTGAGGGCTTAAAGGATATGGAGTTCCAAGCAAAAGCGTTTCAGTGCATGAACGCTTTCCAAGCTCCCTATAAGGCGGTGCTGATCTCTCTGTATGAAAGTGCAGTAAAAAATGGGAATACGGCTATTGCGGAAGAAGTTAAGGAAAACTTTGATGTGCAGGTTGAAGATATTGCACAGAGATTCCGCGATTTGGGATTAGATGATTCCCTTGTACGGCCTTCGTATGTAGTAAATGTAAGTCCGCTGCAAGAGAAAATCAATAAGACGATTCGCAATGAGCCGGAAGTGGAATACCATAAAGACAATGAAGCGTTTCTAAAAACGGTTTTAAGCGAATTTAAAATGCTGACGGGAGAGGCCGATGCTTAATATACCAGAGTATAAAGAATATGGTGGGGAAACCAAAATAGCACTTATGGATAACTCATCACTGGCATTTATGCACGAGTTGAGCCAGAGAAGTTATCCGTCTGATGGAATCCTCAGCGTATACGATTTGATTCTGATACCAAAGTGGGTAATGGAAGAAATTGAAGATTCTACATACAGAAGCACCTATGTTGAGCAGCTTCAAGCACAAGGGTATCCTATTCGTTGGATTGATGAAACAAAGTATGGTACTTTTGTCAATGATGAAGATGTGAACCTGTACTACATCGTTGAAGCTGCGGTGTCGCGTGTGTCAGAGTTGATGCGCTTTCTTCGTAGGAAAGTAAAAACCGAAGATCTGATTGATTTGCCTTCCGCAGAAGAATGGATGAACCGGCTGTACGATGAATGGCCGATCCATGGAAGAACGCTGTCAACGGGCCGCGCTCTTAAAAAGAATGCGGGAGAAATCTCGTTGACGATTCTTGCTGAAATATTCGCGTGGTATCACGAGGAAGTGGACAGTCTGACAATCTATACGCAGGATACGGATGCGCATGAGTTCCAAACGAATGCAGAGCGTATCTTAACGGGAAATTCTGAATTTACTCCTGCACTGGATTCTCCGATTTCGGTGGCCTTTAAGTCAAATGACTTTATTTTGTGTCAGATGTATCGTGAGGGCGCCTTGACTTTGGATGCGGTGCGGCAGCTTCGCCACGATGATAGAAAATTGACTTATACACGGCAGCAAGCGGATAAGTCGATTATTTGCCGCAAAGAAGTTATAACGAAAGAGCAGTTCATTAATTTGATTCAGGATGCGACAGTTCAAATCCTGTTCTAAGAGTAATATGGTAGAAAAGGGTCAGCCCTAGTCTTTCGCAGGAAAGACCAGGGCTGGCTTTTTGTTTTATCGAGAGTGTTCGTTCTTTCGGGATTGCTGCTGTTCGCGCCGTGCTTCTCGTTCTGTTCCCAGAATGTTATCTACATTGGCGCATACAGTCTGGAGTTCCCTGTGGTAATCTTTGAAATAGTGGTATGTGTCATACTGGGCATCTTTCTGAATGGTAAGTTGTTCCTTTTCGGCCCGGAGGTCTTTCATAGTCGGGAACTTTCCATCTGGGGAGTGCTGTTTTAGGATGCGAAGGGCTTCTTCATATTTGGCAATATCTTCTGCATGGGCCTGACGGAAAGACTTCTTATGGCTGGATTTCAAAAAATCACCATAGACTGATTTGGTAGAAAGATACTGACCTAAATAACGAATCTGCTCATTGACTTTTTTCAATTTTGCTTCGGTGAATTTGGCATTACTTCGGGCTTTTGCCATTTTAGATTGAATGGCGTCAGTGGTATCGGAGAGTTTTTCGTAAGAATCGTATCCATGTTCCTGCACATAAGCGACTGTTCGTGCCATCTGCTGCAAATTGGAAATCTTGACTTTCTGAGCATAGGCGCGGCTCTGCTGTGCTTTTACGCAGGTCTGCAAGTCAACCACAAGGCGCAGGTCGGACTTAATGAACAAAATAGCCATAGGATCATCTGCTGCCCAATGAGGATTGTTCCGTTCTTTGTTCCGCGCATTTTCTGCAAAAATGCGGAGAAGCCTGTCGCGGTCATAATTAGAACCGAGGGCGCGGGCAGAAATAAATTTCTGTCGGTCAGCAGGAAGATAGCTGAATCGTCCGCGATGGTCTTTTACCAAAATTCCGTATTCTGCTTTTAATAATCGCTGAAACTCCTCAAAAGATGTGGCACGTTCCGCAATGTCAGAAATGGCATTGCGGATTTTTTCTTTATCGGTTTCAAAGGTGGTGTGCATGGGTGTAATGCCATCGCCCAGGAGTTCCATGTTTGCGATGTCCAGATTCAGTTGCCCACGCCGCTGCGCATGGTACTCCTGTTGTGTGATTTTATCCGCAGCAGGGGAGAGCAGATCGACCTGATGCAGCCCTTCGCGCTGACAAATATCCATCAAGGATTTTTGCAGGTGCCTCAGATAGTCTTTGGTAAGGTGGTGCTTGTATCCAGCCTTGCAGTCGATTGGCCGTTCGGTGTAGGTCTGAGGCTCTATATCGAATTTGCGCAGGCTGTTGATTATGATGTGGGTATGGATGTTGCCTGTGCCGTTATTGCCATCTGTATGGGTGCAGACCAAAGCCTGATGCCCCGGAAAATTAGCCTTTGCGTATTCCAGCCCGATGGCCTGTGCACGTTCTCCTGTTAGATCATGGTCGGCGTTATCTCTGGGGTCATGGCTGATAATGTAGTGGTGGCTTTTGATTTCATCATAGGTGTTGTTCTTATGGTGCTGCTGGTTTAACAGTTCACATTCAAGGTCGAAGGTTTCGGGATTGCAGTTCAGCCCATCAAGGTAAAATTCTTCCCGAAGCAGCATATTCCCGCTTTCATCCAGAACGGGAACCAGATGAAATTCATCGTGCTGGTATTTCAGATAGTCGATGGCACTCCCGTAATTGGCATTTTTACTTGCGATGTGTTTTAGAATTGCCACGATATGCACCTCCAAGCTGAACGATTTCCTGTCGCAGTTCACGGATTTCCGCAATACACTTTTTCAGTTCTTCCAACATTCCGCGTGAGGCCAGACCGCCGCCGTGGAAATAGCGCGCAATCTGATTGAGGTTGTTCCCGATACCAGCGGCCTGAACAGTCAACTTCTGAATTTCACCAATATCGGCAACGATGTTGTAGTTGACAGTCACTTTTTCAGATAGAGCCTGCTTGCGCACAAAAGTGGAGATGGGATAACCAGCATCTTTTGCATATCCGGCCACCAGTTCATATTCAATGCTGCTGAAACGAACCATTACATTGCTTGTGCGTCTGATGCTTTCTTCCTTTTTTGGTCGTGCCATAGTGTGATCCTCCTGCGTTTTTATAGTTGCGAAGCAACTTCCGATAAGCCGTAGGCGTTCGGCTGCGAACACATTCATGTGGAGCCAGATAGCCAAAATCTGAGATTTTGTGCGTACCGTGGGAATGGGGAACGGAATCCCCATCAAGATTGCCGGGAACGAAAAATCACGAAAGTGAGTTTTGAGTTACTATGGGCGAATCTTGCGCTAAGAGAGAAAAGCCCCAGCGTTTTACCGTATTCCGCAGGCCCATCAAAAAAGCTGCTTCTATAAATATGAATCCAAAGCCCCGATGCAGGATACACTTTTCAAAATTTTCTGTAATTTTTTCAAACACTGTATCCCCCAATGCCTTTCTGAATTCATATTAGTAAAGGGGGATTGATTTCCATGAAGCAGAAAGAACGATTTGACGAAAAGCCCAAGCAGGAGCATACGGAGCCTAAGCATCACAAAAAAGCCGTCATCAAGGGCATTACTGTATATGAATCATTTCGGTCAGAAGGCAGCGAACTGTGGGATTGTCTGTTGCAGAGCATGGGAAAGCACTGAACAAGAACAATTTTTGAAACTCTGAAAAAATGTGCGCAGCAGCTTGATTTTTGCGCGGCAGCTTGGTAAAATACAGACGGGTTAAGTGAATAGTGCAATCAAAAGCCATTAACTTTCTGGATTTTACCATGCAATATGCGTGGAGACGGGAGGTTTAATGGCTTTGTTTTTTTACAAGGAAAAGAATAAAGACATACGGGCAGCGGCCTATCTGAGATTGTCCATCGAGGATGGCGACAAGGCCGAGAGCAACAGCATCGGCAACCAGAGAGAACTGATTCGGGATTTTGCTGCAGAACGGCCAGGACTGCATTTGGTCGAAGAGTATGCTGACGATGGCTACACAGGAACCAACTTTGAACGTCCGGGCTTCAAGCGGATGATGGAGGATATTAAATCTGGCAAAATCAACTGCATCATCGTCAAGGATTTATCCCGCCTTGGTCGTAATTATATCGAGATGGGAAAGTATCTGGAAC
>ERZ827104.1644-NODE-1644-length-19028-cov-4.183893_pt1 | contig 19028 bp, 20 predicted proteins | sample MGYA00519781_ERZ827104 | MGnify/ENA primary metagenome ERZ827104 (study PRJEB31778, sample SAMEA3449257) | human gut metagenome | biome: human gut; feature: human-associated habitat; material: faeces | place: United Kingdom | collected 2010/2012 ...
GGTACTTGTCCGAATCAATCCCGGCCAGTTCCAGGATGGCTCTGGCTTCCTGGTCGCGTCCTTCATTTACCCAGATCATCTGCTTTCCCCCTCCAGACGGATACATACTTTTGCCAGTTCCGCGGCAATCTTGTATTCTTTTTCGTATCTACTGCCTCCATGTGTTTCCTCCACTCTATCAACAAATTTCTGGAGGCTTCCCGAAAAGCAGCCACATCTTACCCCTATCGTATCATCCTTAGTCCTGTAAAATGTAACATATCCATCCCGGCTCCCGATCGGTCCTTGTACAAAGAAATGCCTCGTATTGAAAACTTCTGCGTTGCCGTAAACCCACGCGTTGCCGTAAACCCACGCGTTGCCGTAAACCCACGCATCGCCGGAAACTCTTGCATCGCCGTAAACCTTTGCATCGCCGTAAACCTTTGCATTGTCGAAAACTCTTGCATCGCCGTAAACCCACGCATCGCCGGAAATCCACGCATTTCCGAAATGTGAAAGATTTTCCTCTTTCTCGATGTATCCGCCGAACTCTCCAGTTTTGACAGACCCGAAATCACGCACTGCTCTGATCCGGTACAGTGTTTTCCCGTAAACTGTGACCGTTTCCTCTGTTAATTCATATTTTTTCATTCTGCTTCCTCCTTCTCCGCCCACAGCATGATGCGGATTACTACCGCACACCACACGGTAATTGTGGTTCCGACAATGTCACGCTCATTCAACAGGCTGTATTTTCCCAGCCACCAGAAGGCAAATATTGCGGCTGCTGTGGCTACGATCGGGGCGAGTACAGCCGCTCCGGTTGTTTCTTCCGCTTCTTCTGTTACTTCTGTTTCTCTTTTTTTCATTGCTTGTCCTTTCTCCGCCTGCTCAGGCGGTCTTATCCTCTTTGTAGCTTGCCATCTCCAACCCTCTGCGGTTGGCTGTATCTTTCAGCCGCTTCCGGTTTTCATCTGGCAGTGTTTCAATCAGTACTTCCTTGCCATCGATTACGACAATGTTCATAATTTTCGGCATTGCTACCACCTCCCCTTACAAGCTATGCGTTTCCGCTTGTATTTGTTGCTTTGTTTTTTATTCATCTATTGTCAGAATCACAATCCAGAACAACAACAGGCTCTTGCACTTCTCGACCGTTGATTTTCAAAATGTCCCTGTCAATATCTGCTTCTAAAGATCTGATACACATTTCTCCTACCCCGCTTTCTGTTCTGTCATGGTTGCCATCGTTGAAATGATTCCGTCCATTTTACCTTTTGCATACTCTGAGAGATTATCCCAGTTCTCAGCAATTTTTTTGAAATCTTCCAGGCGTTTTTCTTCTTTTGTCTGATTGATCTGTTTTTTCATGTTCTCACCTCGCTTTCGTTTACTTTGAATACATTATAGTTCTGTTAGAAAACTTTGTCAACACTTTTTTGTTGCGTTTGAAAACTTTTTGTATTGACTTTCAAGCTATGAGGTGTTATTCTGTTTTCAGAAAATCAATTAAGGGAGGTGAATACATGACACTTGGCGAGCGTATCAGAGAAGTACGAAAAAGCCTTAAAATGACAATGGATCAATTTGGTGAACGAATTGGCGTTACAAAATCTACTATTTCTAATATTGAAAACGGAAATCGTAATGCCACAGAACATATGATTAAATCCATTTGTAGAGAATTTGAAGTAAACGAGGAATGGCTTCGCACTGGTGCTGGTGGATCAGATAATATGTTTAAGAAAATGACAGCAGATGAACAAGCTTACAATCGTTTTGGCTATATTATGGAAAATGCTTCGCCAGCAAAAAAAGCCGCATTATCTATGTTATTAGAATTAGTTTACTCTGCACCTGACGATTCATGGGATGCCATTGTAAGGCAATTTGAAGAATTAAAAAAGGAAGGCTAGGCAGCCTTCCCGATCATTCCTTTGATTAATTGAATAAGCCTTTTTATTTGCTCTTCATTTAATTGATCAATGAGTTCGTTTAATTCTTTCTGCAATGTTTCTTTGTCCATCCTATGTACCTCCAGATCACGTTTTCAAACATTTGTTCGAAAAACTTTGGTTTTATATTATCACAAAAATATTTGTGATGCAACTGTTTTCGAACATTTGTTTTAGTAAAATTTTCCTTTCATCTTAACAAACGTTTCAGGAGGAAAAAAGTTGTGCGTTGTCCGGAATCCCGGACGCTTTTTGAAAATCACTTATATTCAGACTCATACAAGTCAGAAATAGTGGTTTTCAGCCCTGCTGCCAACTGTTCCATAGTTGCCAGTGTAGGGCATACCTGACCGGTCACTATGTCACCGATCGTAGACCGGGGAACACCGGTCATAATTGCGGCCTGCCGGATTGACAGGTGGTGCTGTTCCAAGAATTGAGATAATAATATTTTCATGGTGTTATTATCTCTAAAAGTCAAAAAAATATTCAAAGGAGAAAAGAGTTATGGGAATCATGGATGCCTTTAAGGGCAAACAATATAAAGAAGAGGTTGAAAAACTTACAAAACAATTAAATCAAATGCAAGAGCTTTTAACTCCTGAAATGCAAGATGCTATGCTTTTGCAACAAAAAATTGATGACTTAAAGATACAGGAGCAAAATCAGCAGCAGGCAGTTTCTCAACTGTATAAAAATATTGAACAGTTAAATAACACTATATCAAAATTAGATAAGACGATTGAAGACAAAAAATCACAAATTGTATGGATGGACGATGAAATTCTTGTTCAGGAATTCGGACTATATACTCCGAAATTTGACTTTGCTTCTTCTCTTGATTATAAAGAAGAACTTGCTAAAATTCGTTCGAAGCAAAAAGAGCTTATCAAACAAGGACGTGCAGTAAGTGGTGTAACAAATTGGCAAGTAAATGGCAGTGCTGCAAAGGGCAGAAAACTGGTTTCCGACACCCAAAAACTTCTCTTGCGTGCTTTCAACGGCGAATGTGATGAACTGGTTTCTAAGGTTAAGTATACAAATTTTGATGCATCGTTAAATAAGATACAAAAATCTGCTGAAACAATTTCCAAATTAGGGACTGTCATGAACATATCCATTTGTCGTGGATATCTGGATGCAAAAATAAAAGAGCTGCGATTGGCTTTCGAATATCAGCAGAAAAAACAGGAAGAAAAGGAAGCTCAACGTGCTGCAAGAGAGGAGCTTCGTGAAGCTGCCAGATTGCAGAAAGAAATCGAAGCCCAGCGTAAAAAAATAGAAAAAGAGCAAACTCATTATTTGACAGCATACCATAAAATTTCTGTACAGTTACAGGCGAATCCTAATGACGAAAACTTGATCGCAAAAAAAGCAGAAATTGAACAGCAATTAGGAGAAATTGAAAAATCCATCAAGGATATTGACTATAGAGAAGCAAACCAAAAAGCCGGATATGTATATGTCATATCCAATATTGGTGCTTTTGGAAAAGACATCTATAAAATAGGTATGACACGAAGGCTTGATCCTCAAGATCGAATAGACGAACTCGGAAGTGCTTCTGTCCCATTTAATTTTGATGTCCATGCCATGATATTCTCTGATAATGCCCCTGCACTTGAAGCTGCACTTCACCGAGCATTTGAAGATAGAAAACTCAATATGGTAAATCATCGCAGAGAATTTTTCCATGTCACTCTTGATGAAATAAAGGATGTAGTCAGAAAGAATTTTGATAAAACAGTAGAATTTACTGATGTTCCCGATGCTGAACAATATCGTATCAGTCTGAAACTCCGTGCTGAACAACCTCAAGAACAACTTGATAGAACAATTGATTTCTTTACACCAAACAGTTCTCCATCCGTGAAGCAGAAAAACTCTCCAGCGAAATCACCTATCGATCCAAAGAAAGTATTACGCACACGTTGGGGAAATTACGAAATGCCAGATCCATATAGTATTAAATTGACATACGGAGCAAGAACCGATTTGAAAAAAATAGAAAATTAAATAAAAATCCGCCCCAGTGTTACCAGCACCGAAGCGGATCTGAATACTCACCGGAGCAACCCGGTAAATATGTCCTAAGCAAGCATATTATACCATCATTGCTCTGGTTTCGCAACCAGGGTATTTTTATACCCTTAGTTAAGTATACTCAAAAACAGGAGTGTGATGGTAATGAAACAACTGAATTTCAGAGAGTGTGCCCTGTACGTCCGTGTTTCCACTGACAAACAGGATGAACTGTCGCCAGATGCACAGATCCGTCTTGGTACGGAATACGCCAAGAAAAACGGTCTGCACGTATCGAAGGAGCACACTTACATAGAGCACGGCATATCCGGAAGGAAGGCCGACAAACGACCGGAGTTCCTGCGGATGATCGCCGCAGCCAAATCAGAAGAACATCCTTTTGATGTGATCCTGGTCTGGAAATTTTCAAGATTTGCAAGGAACCAGGAAGAAAGCATCGTATACAAGTCCTTGCTTCGTAAAAAGTGCGGCGTGGACGTTGTGAGCGTATCTGAGCCGATCATAGACGGACCTTTTGGCGGTCTGATCGAGCGTATTATTGAATGGATGGATGAGTATTACTCTGTGCGGCTCTCCGGCGAAGTGACAAGAGGGATGACCGAAAAAGCTCTCCGCGGCGGTTATCAGGCACGCCCGCCACTTGGCTACCGCATCGAAACCAAGAAAGAGCCGCCTGTGGTCGTTCCGGAAGAAGCCAAAATCGTCAGAAGCGTGTTTGATATGTATGTCAACCAGCACAAGGGATTCTTTGACATTGCCAGGGAGTTGAACCGCCTCGGCTGCAAAACGTCCCATGGCAAGGCATTTGAACGCAGGTCGATCGAATACATCATCCAAAATCCCACGTACTGCGGCATGATCCGCTGGAACCGCACGACAAACGAAACGAATGTGATCAAGCCGAAAGATGAATGGATCATAACGGAAGGGAACCACGAGGCGATCATATCAAAGGAACTGTTTGAACAGGCACAGAAGCGTTTCGAAAGCGAATACCGCCCAAGAGGTGCCCGCCCTTCGTCCACTTACCGGCACTGGTTGTCCGGGCTGATGAAATGCCCCGCCTGCGGCCGCACGATGACTGCCAAGCACACTGCAGGTTACTGCTATTTTACCTGTTATGGATACTCAAAAGGAAAATGCCTGGCAAAACAGTCGATCAGCTCACGCATCATAGAAAAGAGCGTGCTGCAGTCTATTTCGGAAGTGCTGGCAGACAGTAATCTGTCTTTCCGACTTGTAAAACAGGAAAGCAAAGAAGAGATTAATCGTGAGTCCCTGATTCTTGACCAGCTTTCACGGATTGCCGGAAAAGAACGACGGATCCGGGACGCATACCGGGACGGAATTGATACTTTAGAGGAATACAAAGAGAACAAAGCAATACTTGTTAAGGAACAGGAGACGCTGGAAGCAGAACTTGAGCAGCTCCGCAGCGTGTCCCCGAAAGAAGATGATCCGACGTCAGCCATGCTCGCCAGGGTAAGCAGCGTGTATGAAATACTGATGTCAGATGCAGATGATACACTGAAAAACGAGATGCTGAAAACGATTGTTGAAAAGATTGTTTATGATAAAAACACCGATACCTTAAAGGTCTACTACTTCTACAACCCTTGATTTTACTGGCTTTTTCGGTGTTTGTACGTTGTTGCAATCTGGTTGTCACAGTGGGGTTCAAAGTCTCTGGCAGATCAGGGATACACAGCCACAGAAATCCTCCGCTACTACTATGGTGACAACATCTACATCAATTCAGCGGAGGAGATTTCCGGGATTCCTTCTTCCTGGCCTGGATACGATCTCGACATCGGGGCAACCGGGCCGAAAGTGGAGCAGATGCAGGAACAGTTAAATGCGATTTCAAATAATTATCCTCTGATCCCGCGGATCGCCGTAGATGGTATTTACGGAGAAGATACACAGAAGGCGGTGGAAGTTTTTCAGGATATTTTCAATCTTCCGGTGACCGGTATTGTGGACTATCGCACCTGGTATAAAATCCAGGAGATCTATGTCGGCGTGACCCGCATCGCAGAGCTTCGTTAAATATCTTTTTCTGTCTTTACTATATCCGAAATGAACGCAGGACAATAAAAAAGCAGGTCAGACTGTGCATTCTCATCCTGATGAGTGCACATCTGACCTTGCTTTATAATCTACTGATCCGCCGGAAGATAACCGAAATGGCGAAGTGCAAAGCTCACGCCTTCTTCTTCGATCGGCCTGGTCACGTAATCTGCCACTTCTTTGAGCTTATCCACAGCATTTCCCATGGCGATGCCGTTTCCTGCCTTCTCTATCATTTCGTAATCGTTCATGCTGTCTCCAAATGCCACAATGTCAGACCAGTCTTTCTGGTAATAGTCCAGAAGTGCCTGGATGCCGTTTGCCTTGGAAACTTCTTTTGTGATGACATCTGCCCCTCTGCGGTCGGCAAAAAGCGGCGTCTTGATTTCCGGAAATGCTTCCCGGAGCAGATCGGTACCTTTTGGATCGCCAAAGTATGCCAGTCCGTAAAACGGGTGTGTCAGAAGGTTGGACTCGTCTATGTACTCGCGGTCTCCGTCTCCGAAAATCCGCTTTTCATGCTCGATCAGCACTTCTTTGTTGACATAGCAGCCGTATTTGCCGATGTTCATGCCGATGCAGAGATGATGCTCACGGCAGAACTCCATCATGCGGGCGATCAGCTTCGGATCCATGAAGACTTCCCGGATCTTTTTTTCGCCTACGGTTACTTTCTGGCCGTTGCTGTGGACGATTGCATCCGGCTGAAGCTGTTTTTTGTATGCTTTGCTGAATTCACTGTCCATATCGCGACCGGTTGCGACAGCTACCACATGACCTTCTTTTTTCAGTGCTTCCAGATCCTTAAGCACTTTTTCGGAAATGTGAAAAGTCTTGTGATCCAGAAGTGTCATATCTAAATCAAAACAAAATATTTTAGAGCACATTTTTTAAGATTTCTTCCTGTCTTTCTTTGACTGAAGTCTCGCGTATCTTCTTACGCAGCGGCAGAACACATGCCGGTGATACAGACAGTTCGTCGATGCCCATTGCCAGGAATGCTTCTGTCATCTCCATATCTGCCCCGAGTTCTCCGCAGATACCAATCCAGATGCCGTTCTTATGTGCATTGTCTGCTGCCATTTTGATCAGACGCAGCAGACCTTTGTGATGCGGATAGTAGAATCCCTCCAGGTTTGCATTCTGTCTGTCTACAGCGGTTGTATACTGTGTCAGGTCGTTTGTTCCGACGCTGAAGAAATCGACTTCTTTTGCCAGATCATCGCTGATCATGGCTGCTGCCGGTGTCTCGATCATGATACCAAGCTGGATCTCTTTGTTGTACGGGATGCCACTTGCATCTAATTCTGCCATAACACTCTTTACGATCTCTTTGATCTGCAGTACTTCTTCCAGTGCCACGATCATCGGGAACATGATGGCAATGTTTCCAAATGCAGATGCACGCAGCAGAGCACGCAGCTGTGTACGGAAAATATCCTGCTGTTTCAGGCAGATACGGATCGCACGGTAACCCATTGCCGGATTTTCTTCGTGAGGCAGGTTGAAGTAATCAATCTGCTTGTCTGCTCCGATATCCAGTGTACGGATGATGACCTGTTTCTGTCCCATCGTCTCAGCCACATATTTATATACTTTAAACTGTTCTTCTTCGGTCGGGAAATTGTCATTTTCCAGATACAGAAACTCGCTTCGGAACAGTCCGATGCCTGCTGCATCATTTTTGATCACAGCTCCGATATCAGATGCATTTCCGATATTGGCATACAGTTTTACTTTCTGTCCGTCCAAAGATACGGTCTCTTTTCCGCGGAACTGCTGTAGAAGCTCCTGCTGTGCCAGATACTCCTGTTTCTTTGCCTGATATTCTTTCATGGTCTCTTCATCCGGCTCGATGATCAGGCATCCGTTTGCTCCATCCACGATGGCTTCTTTTCCTTCGTATTTCTCATCCAGTGCATCACCGATACCGATGATTGCCGGGATGTTCATCGTCTTTGCAAGAATTGCGGTATGGGAGTTCGTAGAACCGCCCTGTGTCACAAAAGACAATACCATGTCCTTATTAAGCTGTACAGTCTCGCTTGGTGCCAGATCGTCTGATGCAAGAATGACCGGCTTGTCCGTTACCAGTCCGCTCTCACCTGCTCCGGTAAGGATTTTCACTACACGGGCTGAAATATCTTTTACGTCAGCTGCACGCTCTCTCATATAGTCATCATCCATGGAAGCAAACATCTGTGAGAAATTGTCTCCGGTAACGCTGACTGCATATTCTGCATTTACAGACTGTGTCTGGATCATGTTTTCGATTGCTTCTACATAGTCCAGATCTTCCAGCATGAACTGATGTGTCTGGAAAAGCATGGCATTGCTCTCGCCAACTTCAGAAACGGCTTTGTCATACAGTTCACCGAGTTCTTCAATTGCTTTTGCTTTTGCATTTTCGAAACGCTGGATCTCAGCCTGCGGATCTTCTACTTTTTTTCGCTGTACTACACCGGAATCTCTCTTAAAGAAAGCGATCTCTCCAATTGCGATCCCACCAAAAACACCTTTTCCCTGTAACGTAATCATTAAGTTTCCTCCTCACTTATTTTACTTATGTAATGCTCAGTAACTTCGCAATTACAATTTTTCTTATGAAACACCTGTAATGGCCCGGCAGCAAGTGCTTCGGCCTACACCGGATCATTACAGACATTTTTTTATTTAGATGCTGTTTCTGTCTCGGTTTCTGCTGTTGTCTCTGCCGGTGTACCGTCTGCATTTTTTACAACGGCGTTTTTCTCAAGGATCTCCACTGCTTCATCCTGCAGAATACTTGCCATGATCGTGCTCTTACCATACTGGCTGATAAATGCATCCACGTCTGTAGATCCCATCTGTGCTGCGTATTCGCTTGCTTTTTCCTGGAATTTTTCATCGGAAATCTCAACGCCTTCTGTCTCTGCGATCGCACGCAGTACCATTTCCTGGCCAAGGCTCTGTTTTACGGTTTCTGTCATTTTCTTTACAAATTCTTCTTCCGTCATGCCTACCTGCTGTTTCAGGAAATCTGCATATTCCATGCCATACTGATCTGCGTAGGATTTATAATAGGAGGTAACCTGCTCCAGCTGATAATCGATCATTTCCTGCGGATAATCGTTTACGGTTGCATTCTGGTATGCAAGTGCTACCAGATCATTGAGTTCCTGGTTGTGCTGGTTTTCTTTTTTCGTCTTCTCCAGGTCTTCTTTTATATAGTTGTTGTATGCTTCTGCTGTTTTGTATTCATTATTGGAAATTTCCGCTGCAAGCTCATCTGTCAGCTTTGGTGCACGTTTTACGGAATTGATCTTAACGGTAAATACAACTTCTTTGCCTGCCAGGTCGGTGGAACTGTAATCTTTCGGGAAAGTCAGGTTCAGATCTACGGTATCTCCGATCTTTTTGCCGATCAGTCCGTCTTCAAAGCCGTCGATGAAGCTGCCGGAGCCGATCGTCAGGTCGTAGCCTTTTGCTGTGCCTCCGTCAAATGCTTTTCCGTTTAATTTTCCTTCGTAGTCGATGTTTGCCACATCGCCGTTTTCTACGGTACCTTCTTTGATCTCTTCGGATTTGTCGTTGTTGTTTAAATTTGTCTCAACCTGCTGCTCGACTTCTTCGTCTGTGACATCGGTGGATGCCAGTGTTACTTCCAGTCCTTTGTAGTCTCCCAGTTTGACATAATCCAGTGCTTTGTAGTCCGGGCGTTCTGCTGCTTCTGTTGCTGCTTCACTCTCAGATGAGCTGTCTGCAGTTGTCTCAGAAGACGCATCCGATGCTGCTTCGGTTGTGGTGTCTGTATCTTTTGTCGTGTTTCCTGAACATCCTGTCACGGTGATCGCCATGCCAAGAAGCAGGGCTGCGATTACTTTTCTTTTCATTGTAGTTGTTTCTCCTTTCAGATCTTGCGTCGCTTTACATTTCCGGTACCGGTGTCGGTCTTGATTTATCAAAGACTTCTCCGGCATCAAAAAGATCTTCCAGCATTTCCGGATTATAATACATACGGTAGCCGTCCAGATTTCTTCTTCCCTGACGCATATAATTTTCTCCAAACTGTACCCAGTACTGCGTGGAATCTACATTACAGTAAATATCAAATCCCATGCTCTTAAGATAAGCGAATTTTTCGTTATCTGATGTGTATGGCTGCCAGTCGCCAAGGTCGGAACCAAAGGCAAAAATGATCACATTGGTATCTCCGACAAGCGGTTTTACATAGTCCAGCCATTTCTGTGTATCGGTCTGCAGTCTTTCAAGACTTGCTTCGCCAACATTGATATGTCCCCATGTATGACTTGCAAACTCCCATCCTTCTTCTTTCATGGCATCTGCCACTTTTTTCGCCTGCTGTCTTTCCTTTTTCCAGGCTGCTTTGTCGAAATCCGGGTTCTCTTCGAAGAATTTCTCCTGGTACTCATCCAGGTCTTTTCTTGTCTTGTATGCGATATCGGTGCGATAACCGAGTATACCGTTGTATCCGGTCAGAGCAATGATTCCCTTATGTCCGTGATAGGAGAAATCCGGATGCTCTTCCACAAAGCGATCGATCAGAGGCACCATATCGTAATCGCCTACTGATATACTTCCGTCATCTTCTTTATATTCATTTTTAATATCGCCATTTTCATCCACGATCAGCTTCGTTGCCATGCCATCACCATCCATATAATGATAGTAACTGACATCGTCCTGTGAAAGGACAAATGCCTTTTTGCCCGGCGGAAGCATGATCTTGCCCGGTGATACGGTACCGTCTTCATTGACCGTACACATATCATGCAGACTTACCATCACATATCCTTTGTCATACATAGACTGTGTGATCTTGTTGAACTCATCGATGGTAGTCATAACCTGATTATATCCGGCTTCTTTGGAATCACCATCAAATGCTTTCGAGGTGTCATATATTAATGTATGATAAAATACATGCGTCACCTGGTCAAGTGGATATTCTACAAGCTCCGATTTTGCCTGCTCGTACTCTGCCACTTTATCCTGCATATCCTGACTGTCTGCGAAATCAGAAGATGCCTTTAAAAGCTCAATTGCACCGTCATAATCATACTGTGCTGCCTTTAACTCTGCCTGAGACATGATATCGTCTTCTTTTTTCTGTGCCTGTGTTTCTGTCTCGGCTGCACTCTCTGTGCCTGCGGTATCTGCCGTACTCTCACTTTCAGCACTGGTCGCTGCCTGCTCCCGGTTGTCCCGGAGCTTTTTCTTTTCAAGCATATCTTTTCCAAGAAATGCACACAGGCCAAGGATGATGAACAGAAGAATGACTATGATCATCCTCCCTATAAACATCTGTCGCCTTTTTCTTTTTTTGCGGGCATCCGCTCGCTCCTTTTTTTCACTTTCGTTCATATTCCCCTCCACACTGGTGATAAATTCGCCCTTCGGACTACTTTCTCATGTTTTTACGGGCTCCAAAGTCATACTCTGACCACCTTGCATTATTATGATTCCACGGATTGCTCCGCATTTCATGCTCCCGCAATCCTGAAAACATTCGAAATCCGTCCTGGCGGACTACTTTCTCATGTTTTTACGGGCTCCATAGACATAAAACTGTATGCAAGCATACATTTTATGTCCATTGATCCCTCGAATCATAATAATATCACATCTATAATAGAAATTACCACCCTAAATTGATGATATTCATAAAATTGTAATTATTCGGTACCGCTTCTTGCACTTTCTGCAAATAAATGGTACAATATTGAAATATATGAACTTATTTAGGAGGGTGTACTATGTCTACATTTTGGAATGTCCTCATTGTAATTCTGCTCGTGCTGGTAATCGCACTTGCACTTCTTTATTACTTTGGACAGAAAGCACAGAAAAAACAGGCCGCACAACAGGAACAGCTCGAAGCGACTCGTCAGGTCGTCTCTATGCTTATTATTGATAAGAAACGCCTCAAACTAAAGGAATCCGGTCTTCCTCAGATCGTCATCGATCAGACACCGTGGTATATGCGTCGTACGAAGATCCCGGTTGTCAAAGCAAAGATCGGTCCTAAGATCCAGACGCTGATCAGCGAAACAACTATTTTTGATTCTATTCCGGTAAAGAAAGAGATCAAGGCTGTTGTCAGCGGTATCTACATAACTGAGATCAAGAGCGTCCGCGGCGGACGAGTTGAGGCACCGCAGCAGAAAAAGAGCCTGCGTGTCCGTCTTTCCGAAAAGCTTCTTCGCAAGTCAAAAGAGCTCAATGCATCTGCTGCCGAAGATTCCAAGGGAAAGAAAAAGAAGAAATAAAAACTTTCAAGTGCATGCGTATCGAGAGATATGGATGCACTTTTTATTTGGAATTCGCACAAATGCTGATGCTGCAGTCTGCAATATACTCACTGTTGATCTCCAGTGCGTATTTTACCTGCACATCAATGCTGTCTTCTTTTTCGCTGACATCCAGATGTGTTGCGGAGATCCCGACCAGGAATCTTCCAAATGGGGTGTCGTAATAAGATTCGCTTTTTTTGTCTTTTTCGAACACCATATGCACGTTTGTCATCCCGCGTCTGGTCAGTTCCAGACTGCCGTTTTCGATTTTCAGAAGATTGCGGATCACTTCATTGGAATCTTCCTGTACTTCATCGTACTTGATATAATGGCGGCCGTCTTTTTCAAAGTAGCTGCCGGAAGTGATCACTTCCATCTCTTCACTGTTTTCTTCTCCATCCGGAAATTGTACACCGCTGATGCGGAGCATTATATCTTTTGTCATTTAGTACTCCTCTATGCTGATCTTCTTTGTGGTATTTACATCAAATGGCAGAATCGAATCTGCAAATCTCATAAATTTATCTGCCTGGTCGCTGACATAAAACTGATATTTACGTGCTTCTTCCTGAGACTGGATGTTTGTCAGTCCTTTTTCTGCAAGAAGCTGTTTCAGCTCACGTGCAGTCTCATAAGCCGGATTGACCAGTGTCACCTTTTCTCCGACAATTTCACGCAGTGTGGAACGCAGAAGCGGATAGTGGGTGCATCCAAGGATCAGGGTATCGATGTCCTGCTCCATCAGTTTCCGAAGATATCTGCCCGCAACTTCAAATGTCACCGAGTCTTTCAGCCATCCTTCTTCTACGAGCGGCACAAACAGCGGACATGCCTTGCCGATCACCTGGATCTGCGGGTCCTGTCTGGTGATATAAGAAGAATAAATTCCCGAATTTATTGTTGCTTCTGTGGCGATGACACCGATCTTTTTGTTGTGGGTTGCCTCGCATGCTACTTTCGCTCCCGGCTTTACTACACCAATGATCGGAATATCCAGCTCTTTTTCCACATCTTCCAGTGCATAGGCACTTGCCGTATTGCAGGCGATCACGATTGCTTTGACATCCTGTGTTTTTAAAAAGCGGATGATCTGTCTGGAATAACGCAGCACCGTATCTTTTGATTTTGTTCCATAAGGAACACGGGCTGTGTCCCCGAAATATACGATATTCTCTTCCGGCAGGTTTCGCATGATCTCACGAGCCACCGTAAGACCGCCAACGCCGGAATCAAAAACTCCTACCGGAGCATTACATCTGTCACTCATAAATTATTTTCCTCCGAATTAATCCCTTATATTTTACGTCGAACCCCTGTAAATTGCAAGCAGTCCTTTCCCTTCTCAGAAAAAGACCGGTGTTTTCCCGTCAAATGCATAGGCAACCGGTTCTTCTTTTGCAAAGACCGTCTTGCCGTTCGTCCCTTCTGTGATCTCTTCTTTGACAGAGACAAGCTCTTCCTGCGGAACCAGCGTCTCGACGGTCACTTTGTCCGTATACTGAGAATCTGTGATCAGAAGCCCTCTCTGTCCGAGCAGATACTGGATCTTACCGATCCCGGAATAATCGGTTTCCATCGCCAGCAGAAAGCCTTTTTTCTTTTCAAGTACGGTGCTGGCTGCAAGCCCTGCCTGTACAGATTTTGAATACGCACGGACAAGCCCGCCTGTTCCAAGCAGTGTTCCGCCGAAATAACGTGTCACCACAACGGCTGTGTTGTGGATGCCCTCTCCGAGCAGCACGTCCAGCATCGGATGACCTGCTGTCCCTGCCGGTTCCCCGTCATCACTGCTTCTCTGTATTTCATTATGTTCCCCGATCACAAATGCAGAACAGTTATGTCTGGCATCCCAGTATTTCTTTTTCATCTCTGCAATAAATGCAGATGCTTCCTCCTCCGAGTCCACCGGCTTTACGGTCGCGATAAAACGTGATTTTTTCTCAACGATCTCGCCCTCTCCGCCGCAATAGACAATTTTATATTCTTTCATATGCCAAAACCCTCCGATTAAAATTCCAGAATTCGGTAATACTTATGCTATCTTACCAGAGTCCCCCAAAAGAAGCAACAGCAGAAATCCTCCTTTGCTCTTTCTTTCCTCAAAGTTGTGTGATAAAATACTAAGATGCCAGGGTCAAAAGCCTGAAACCACGATGTGCTTGCACAGGAGTGGTTTTATGGCTTAATGACCCGCCCCAATATGGAGCAGAACATCCAGTGGATGTTCGTTTTGCTCCGACCGAAGCGGAGCGTAGACATAAAAGTGGAGCGTAAGCTTCACGATATGCGAATGTTGGGTAGGATTGTGAAAGTACGCAGTACGGAACAATCCGTATGGCATCATGGGTTCCGTTAAATCATGAGAAAGCAGCCATTTTTCGCTGAAAAATGAGCGAATTTTGAATGATTTTGTAGCACATCCTGCTTTTTAAACGTTATCGTTTTTACATAGCAAAACTTACTGTCTTTTTTCGGAGGTATTTTATATGAATTTTGACAAAAACCACGTTGCCCACAAGAAGAGCATTCCAGCGGGAACCAGGATCTTCAGGCGTATTTCGCTTACGGCTCTGAAGATTTTTCTGGTACTTCTGCTGTTTTGCGTCATCCTTGGCACGGCGGCCGGTGTCGGCATGATCAAAGGGCTGATCGCCAGTGCCCCTAACATCGATTCTCTCTCGGTTGCACCGGCAGAATCGGCCACCTACATCTATAACACCGGCAATAAACCGGTCCAGAAGCTTGCCGAATCAACTTCCAACCGTATTCTTGTGAAGCTGGATCAGATCCCGGAGGATCTGCAGCATGCGATCGTTGCCGTCGAGGATGAGCGTTTTTACAGGCATCACGGCATCGATATCCAGGGTATCGCCCGTGCCGCGGTGATCGGCATCACCAGTGGGGATTTCTCAGAGGGCGCCAGTACGATCACGCAGCAGCTGATCAAGAATAATGTTTTTACGGACTGGGTGACGCAGACGGCTCTTTCTCAGAAGCTGCGTCGTAAGTTCCAGGAGCAGTATCTGGCTCTGCAGCTGGAGAAAAAGATGTCGAAGGACCAGATTTTGCAGGATTATCTGAACACGATCAACTTAGGTGCCAGCTCGTACGGCGTACAGGCTGCTGCCAAACGCTATTTTAATAAAGATGTATCTCAGCTGAATCTCTCGGAATCTACGGTCATTGCCGGCATTACACAGAATCCGACGCTGTACAATCCGATCATCAATCCGGATGAGAATGCAAAGCGACGCAAGATCATTCTTCAGAAAATGGTCGATCAGGGCTATATCAGCGAACAGCAGCAGCAGGATGCCCTTGCGGACGATGTGTATTCCCGTATCCAGAAAACGGCTCAGGAGACGGACGAGGTTTCTATTTACAGTTACTATACGGACGCTCTGATCGAACAGGTCATGGATGACCTTGTGGAAGTCAAGGGATACACCAGACAGCAGGCTTACAAAGCTGTTTACTCCGGCGGTCTGAAGATTTATTCCAATCAGGATGAAGAGATTCAAAAAATCTGCGATGAGGAGTTTGCCAACCCGGAGAATTATCCTTCGGTGACGCTGATCGGTCTCGATTATGCTCTGAGTATCCAGAAATCCGACGGCGAGATTATCAATTACAGCAGTGAAATGCTCCGCAGCTGGTTCCAGAAACAGGACAGCTCTTTTAACATGATGTTTGACGATGAGGAATCTGCAAAAGCTGCCGCAGAGACTTACAAAAACGCCATGGTTGAAAAAGGCGATACTGTGCTTGGCGAGCGTGTTTCTCTTGTTCCGCAGCCACAGGCCTCTGTCGTGATCATCGACAATGAGACCGGATATGTGAAAGCGATCGTCGGCGGACGTGGCGAAAAGGAAGCCAGCCTGACGCTGAACCGTGCCACGGAAACCCGCAGACAGCCTGGTTCGACTTTTAAGATCGTCAGCACATACGCTCCGGCTCTTGATGCCGAGAATATGACGCTTGCTACGGTATTCGACAATGCACCTTACAATTACACAAACGGTGTCCCGGTCAATAACTGGGCAGGTAAAAATGCCTACACCGGACTGACTACGATCCGTCAGGCGATCGCAGGTTCAATTAACGTAGTAGCAGTCAAATGTCTGACCGAGATCACACCGCGGCTTGGTTTTGAGTATGCCGAAGCTCTCGGCATCAGCACACTTTACGATGATGAAAATCTGGACGTACGCCAGCCGCTGGCTCTTGGCGGTATCACGGACGGTGTCGTAAACATCGAGCTGTGCGATGCCTATGCAACGATCGCTAACGGCGGCAAATACAACGAAGCGAAGTTTTATTCCCGTATCGAGGATTCCGAAGGAAAAGTGATCATTGACAACACTCCGGAAGAAAAGACGGTTTTAAAGGACAGCACCGCTTTCCTGCTGACACAGGCGATGATGGATGTTGTAAAAGCCGGCGGAACAGCCTCCGATGTCAGCCTCGGCGAGATGCCGATTGCCGGCAAGACCGGTACGACTTCGGACGACCGTGATATTTGGTTTGCCGCATACAGCCCGTATTATACGTGTACGGTCTGGGGCGGCTATGACAACCACGATACGCTCCCGTCCGGCGATCTTTACCACACGTATCACAAAAAATTGTGGACTGCGATCATGAGCCGCATCCACGAAAATCTTCCGGTCAGACAATTTGAACAGCCGGACAGTGTGGAAACTGCCTATGTATGTAAGAAATCCGGACTGCTCGCCGTGGATGGTGTCTGCACCGGAGATCCGCGAGGCTCCATGGCTTACACGGAATATTTTGCAAAAGGCACGACACCGACCAAGAGCTGCGATGTGCACACGGCTGTAAAGGTCTGCTCTTCCACCGGACTGCTCCCGACTGCGACCTGTACCACGACAACGAAAATCTTTGTCAAACGACCGGCCGGAAGCGAGGGCACAACGGAAGATTCCGCTTATGCTCCGCCAAGTGCGACCTGCAAAGGTCACAACATCCTGGATAAGATCACGGATATCCTGAATCCGAAAAAAGATGCGGCAGATATGGATGCCGATGATTCGAAGAAGGATGGTGCGACCACGCCGGGTTCTGATGCAAATTCCGGTTCAACAACTACACCTGACGGCAATTCCGGCTCCGGCGATTCTTCCGGAAGCGGAGGTACCGGCTCTGGTACAGGTTCCGGCTCCGGCGGCAGCACTTCCGGCGGTGGCTCCGGCGGAGACTCCGGAGGCACCACGGCTCCGGGCGGAGATGACATCCTGGAGATCATTCCATAAAAGCAGCTGCTCTGGTGTTCAAAGCATTTGTTGTCTGAATCTTAAAATTTCATTTGGATACAAAAAATTCCATGAGGATATTACTTAAATCAAGTAAATTCTCATGGAATTTTTATTTATCTCAGTCGGAGAAGACTCTCACTTCTGCAAGTATTGCGGTGCTGACTGCCGTTGTTTTATTACAGCATCAGTTTTGCTGCACCGTAGATACCGGCATCATTGCCCAGTGTTGCCAGTGCAAATTTTGCATCTTTGCAGGATGGAAATGCATATTTTTTGTAATATTTCTCGATATAATCAAAGAGTATCTTTCCGGCTTTGGAGACGCCGCCGCCGATTACAAATACCTGCGGATCTACCACACCTGCGATGTTTGCACATGCAAGACCGAGGTATCTGCCGAATTCTTCTGCGATTTCCTGTGCAACTGCATCGCCTGCTTTTACGGCATCAAAGACGCTTTTTGCACTGACTTCTCCGTCACGCAGAACGGAAGGGGTATCGCAGGATGCCAGCTTTTTGTTTGCCAGATATACGACACCTGTTGCAGATGCAACCTGTTCCAGACATCCGGTGTTGCCACAGTTGCAAGGTTTGTCAACGCTGTCGGTTACATGGATATGTCCGATCTCACCGCCGGCTCCGTTGCTTCCGGTTACGATCTTGCCATTGATGATGATGCCGCCGCCGACACCGGTTCCAAGTGTCACCATAACAACATTGTGATAGCCGACTGCTCCGCCTTTCCACATTTCGCCGAGTGCTGCCACGTTTGCATCGTTTCCGACGCGTACCGCAAGGCCTGTCTTCTCGGAAAGTTCTTTGGAAAGTGGTACAAATCCCCAGTGCAGATTGACGGCTACCGGAACGTTGCCTTCTTCATCTGCCGGTCCCGGTACACCAACGCCTGCTCCGACGATCTCTTCTTTGTCCAGACCTTTTTCTGCGATCTTGGCATTCATCGTCTCTGCGATGTCTGCGATGATATTTTCGCCGTTGTTTTCGGTTCTTGTCTTAATTTCCCATTTATCCAGGACTTCTCCGTCTACATTAAAAAGTCCGCATTTTACGGTTGTTCCGCCGATATCGATTCCAAAACAATATTTTTTCATTTCTTCTGCTCCTCTTTTTTCTTTGCAAGTGACTTCTGAACACGGTTATAAAGCTCCTGAGCTGCATTGTAACCCATCTTTTTCTGTCTGTGGTTGACAGCAGCAGACTCTACGATCACAGCCAGGCTTCGTCCCGGACGGATCGGAATGGAATGGCATACAACGCGGTTGCCGAGGAACTCGGTGTATTCTTCCTGAAGTCCGAGTCTGTCGTATTCTTTGTCCTTATCCCCCTCTTCCAATTTGATGACCAGGTCAATGGTCTGGGTATCTTTTACGGACAATGCACCAAACAGTGCC
>ERZ827104.1694-NODE-1694-length-18641-cov-2.698106_pt1 | contig 18641 bp, 9 predicted proteins | sample MGYA00519781_ERZ827104 | MGnify/ENA primary metagenome ERZ827104 (study PRJEB31778, sample SAMEA3449257) | human gut metagenome | biome: human gut; feature: human-associated habitat; material: faeces | place: United Kingdom | collected 2010/2012 ...
TGACCACGGTTTCAAGAGAGAGCCATTCGCCGTTCTGAAGCGGGGCGACGGTGGGGGAATTCAGGGAGGGCAGCAGAGCGAGGACGGCGTCCAGCTTGGCGGCGGGGGCGTTCATCTTGAGGCAGACGAGCGACTCGGCACGCAGTGCGCCCTGGAGGAGCAGATCGATCTGTTCGATCTTGCGGCGCTTTTCCGGGTCCTGCATGGCAGCGGCGTTGGCGATGAGCACCGTGTTCGTCACCAGCACTTCGTCGATGACGCGGAGATCATGGGCGCGGATGGTGGTTTCCGTCTCCGTCACTTCCACGATGGCGTCGGCGAGGCCTTCCACAACCTTGGCTTCGGTCGCGCCCCACGAATAGTTGATGTTGACCGGGATGTTGCGTTCCTTGAAATATTCGGTGCACACGCCCATGAGCTCGGTGGCGATACGCCTGCCCGCGAGGTCTTCGGGCTTCTGGTAGGGGGAGTCGTCGGCGACGGCGAGCACCCAGCGGGCGGGCTTGTTGGAAACCTTGGAGTAGATGAGGTCGGAAACCACCACCACGTCGGCCTTGGTTTCCTTCACCCAATCCTTGCCGGTCAGACCGAGATCAAGAACGCCGTCCTGAATGTAGAGGGGGATTTCCTGCACGCGGCAGAGGCGGGCCGTGATCTCGGGATCGTTGATGTCGGGGAAATAGTTGCGGGGATGCTTGCGCACTTTCCAACCGGCACGGTCGAAGAGATCGATGGTCGGGTCTTCCAGAGAGCCTTTGGGCAGGCCGAGCTTGAGAATGGGATTAGCCATTGTACACCTCTTTGGGATCAAATACGAGTTCGGAACAGCGGGAAACCTTACCGTCGCGGAGTTCACGCGAGAAGCAGCTTCTGTACCCTTCATGGCAGGCTGCCCCGCCGATCTGTTCGATGAGCAGCACGACGGCGTCGCCGTCGCAATCAAGCCGGATGGACTTCACCTTCTGCACATGCCCCGACGTGCCGCCTTTATGCCACAGGCACTTGCGGCTGCGGCTGTAATAATGGGCTTCGCCCGTTTCGAGGGTCTTTTCCCATGCTTCGGGGTTCATCCACGCCAGCATGAGAACATCAAGGGTTTCCGCATCCTGCGCGACGGCGGCGATGAGGCCCCCAGACTTGCTGAAGTCCGGCGCAAAGGCAAGTGACGATTCCATGAAGTCTCCTTGTACGTATGTTTTTCAAACGCAAAACGCCACGGACTCCGAGGAGGCCGTGGCGCTTACGTACGCTTGCATTAATGAAGCAGGTCGCAATCGTTGAGTATCTTGGTCAGCTTTTCAAGGTTGTCCGGCATAAGCGGAACCATAGGCAGACGGAACTCGAGATCAAGGCCGCGCATCATGCACACGGCGGTCTTGACCGGGATCGGGTTGGTTTCAAGGAACATGGCCCGGTTGATGGGCATGAGCTTGAAGTGCAGGCGTCTGGCTTCGTCCATATCCCCGGCGAGGGTGGCCTTGCAGAGGTCGGCCATCAGCTTGGGCGCGACGTTCGCGGTCACGGAGATGACGCCGCAGCCGCCCACGGCGATGTGGGGCAGCACGGTGAAGTCGTCGCCGGAGAGGATCTGGAAACCTTCGGGGCACTGTTCCACGAGGTCGGATACATGGATGAGATCCGCGGTGGCTTCCTTGATGCCCACGACATCGGGCACATCACGGGCGATGCGGGCCACGGTGGGGGGCAGCATGTTGCAGCCGGTGCGGCCGGGCACGTTGTACAGGATGACGGGCATGGACACTTCGGAGCAGATGGTCTTGAAGTGCTGATACAGGCCTTCCTGCGTGGGCTTGTTGTAATAGGGGGTGATGTGCAGGGCGGCGTCCGCCCCGACATTTTTGGCGAACTGGGTCAGAGGGATGGCTTCGCGGGTGTTGTTGGAGCCCGCGCCGGCGATGACGGGAACGCGTTTGTTGACCTGCTCGACGCAGATGCGGATAGCGGCTTCATGCTCGTCGTGGGTCATCGTGGCGGATTCGCCGGTGGTGCCGCAGGGCACGAGGCCGTCGATGCCCTGTTCGATCTGCCATTCGATGAATTCACGGTAAGCTTCCTCATCGATCTTGCCGTTCTTGAACGGCGTCACCAGTGCTGTGAAAGCTCCGTGGAAACGTCCGGTAGTCATAACAATCCCCTTTCGGTAAGGTGATGGGTCTGAACGTATCGTAAAGCACGGAGGCAGTAAAGCGGACGGCGGCAAAAAGCGCCGTTCCGGGTTCCGTGCGCCCAACAGTTTTGTTTTACGGTTTTTCCGCACAGCCGCCGTTTCAATGGGCGTTCGCACTCTCGAAACGGCCTTCCGAGCGGCCTCCCCACGGTTGAAAAGAGGGGAGGGAGAGGTGGTGTGTCTTGAGAAGGGAGGGAACCCGTTCGCGGAAGGGTTCCCTCCCCCAAAGTTTTTACAGCAACAGCATTTCGTCCAGCGAAGCCCCGGAGGGTACAGTGGGGTACACGTTTTCGTCGCGCTCGACGATGACGTCGATGATGGCCGTGTTCGGGCTGGCAAACGCGGTGCGGAGCGTGGATTCAAGATCTTCCAGCTTGGCGACGCGGTAGCCTTCGGCCCCATAGGCTTCGGCGAGCTTCACGAAGTCCGGCTGATCCGGGATGTCCACGGCGTTGAGGCGGCCTCCGTAGAAAAGATCCTGGAGCTGGCGGACCATGCCCAGACAGCCGTTGTTCAGGAGCAGTACCTTGACCGGCAGCTTGTTGCTGACGGCGGTGATGAGTTCCTGGAGGTTCATCTGGAACGATCCGTCGCCGGACACGTCGATGACGAGCTTGTTGGGATAGGCGAACTGCGCGCCGATGGCGGCGGGGAAGCCGTAGCCCATGGTCCCGAGGCCGCCCGAGGTGAGCAGGGTGCGCGGTTCCGTGAAGTTGTAGAGCTGCGCGGCCCACATCTGGTGCTGGCCCACTTCCGTGGTCAGGATGGCCTTGCCTTCCGTGATTTTGTCCACGGCCTTGATGACTTCCTGCGGCTTGATCGTCGTTTCGCCGGGCGTCCAGGTAATGGGCTGTTCCTGCTTCCATTCGTCAAGCTGGCCCTGCCATGCGGCGAAGCGTTCCTTCCAGGGGAGCGGTTCGCGGGCGGCGAGGTGTTCGCGGATGGCGACCAGCGAATTGCGGCAGTCGCCCACCACGGGGATACGCACGTTGACGTTCTTGTGGATGGACGTGGGGTCGATGTCGATATGGACGATGGTGGCCTTGGGCGCAAAGGAGGAGAGGCGTCCGGTCACGCGGTCGTCGAAGCGCACGCCCACGGCAATCAGGAGGTCGGCGTTGCTGACGGCTTTGTTGGCGGCATAGGTCCCGTGCATGCCGAGCATACCGAGCCACTGCGGGTGATCGCAGGGGAACGCGCCGAGGCCCATCAGGGAACAGGTCACCGGGATGCTCAGGTTCTTGGCGAGATTGCGGAACTCTTCGCTGGCATTGGACATGATCACGCCGCCGCCGCCGAACAGCAGGGGGCGCTCCGCATTGTAGAGCGCGTCCACGACCTTGCGGATCTGGGCGTAATTGGGGCGGTAGGTCGGGTTGTAGCTGCGCAGGCTCACGTCTTCGGGCCAGACGAATTCGGCCGAACCCTGAAGCACGTTCTTGGGCAGGTCCACAAGTACGGGGCCGGGACGCCCGGAACGGGCCAGATAGAAGGCCTGCCGTACGACCTTGGCGAGATCCTTCACGTCCTTCACCACATAGTTGTGTTTGGTGCAGGGGCGTGTGATGCCCGCAATGTCCACCTCCTGGAACGCGTCGTTGCCGATGAGGCCGGTGGGTACCTGCCCGGTGAAAATCACCATCGGGATGGAGTCGCAATACGCGGTCGCGATGCCGGTCACCGTGTTGGTGGCTCCGGGGCCGGATGTGGCCATGCAGACGCCGACCTTGCCCGTAGCGCGGGCGTATCCGTCGGCGGCGTGAACGGCGGCCTGCTCGTGACGTACCAGAACGTGGCGTAGCTGTTCGCCGTACTGGGGCAGTTCATCATAGATGTCCAGTACGGACCCCCCGGGATACCCGAAGATGATGTTGACGCCTTCGCGAATCAGACACTCGATGAGAATTCTGGCACCGTTCAACTGCATTGAAGAACACTCCGTTCGGTACAAGGTGAAAAGAACACTCCGTCTGTTGTGTATAGCCGTGAGACAGTTGGAGGTCTAGCCCTTTTGCCGGGCTTTCCTCCTTTTTTCTCTCCGGTTTTCGGGCCTTGGCTCATAAGGAGGCGATTTCCCGTGGAGAGCGATGGCCTTATGATGCTCTTTTGGCGCGTTGTGAGGAGGGCTCCCCGCCTTTTCTTCAATAGTTTTTGGGGACACACATTTTAACAAGTTTCCCCGTGTATTAGCGTTGAGGCGTATTCCGGGCACAGAGGCAGACGACTTCGCCTTCCGTTGTAATCGTGTCCACGGATAGCCCGGCGGTTTTGCAAAGGGCCGTAAGGTTGGCGATGCGGATCGGGAGGCCGTGGAGCGACAAGCCCGTGCCCATACGGAGAGCGGGCTGCCAGAGGAACAGCGTGCCGTTGTCAGCGAGGCGGCGGCTCAGCCAGCGGACGGCGTTGAGAGGCTTCTCCACTTCATCCAGAGGCTTGGTAACGGCGATGATGTCGAACCGGGAAACGATGTCGGCATCGCGGTAGTCCGCATTGTAGGCGGAACGCAGGAACGCTTTTTTGAGCAACCGCATGAACGCGTCGCCGGATTCGATGGCCGAAAGTTCCCAGCCGGGCCGCGCGGCGTGAAAGGCTTCCAGAAAACCGCCGTCCCCCGCTTCGAAGTGCAGCAGCGTTCCCGTTTCCGGCAGGCGCAGGAGCGTCTCCAATTGTTTGGCGGCCTGCTGCGGATGATCCGCGGCGGACAATCTGGCGGCCGCTTTTTCGTCCAGGGCCGCGGCGTATCGGGCCAGTGCCCCGAACCGTGCCTTTATGCCGGACAGAATGGACTCATGGAGACTTGTTTTCTTGCGGTTGTTCACGAAGGCGGCGGGCCCGGAGCAGGTTCCGGACAGGGCCCTGCCGGAAGACGCGAGGCAAACGGCGTGTATCGTAGGGTGAGGCATGTGTTTTCCTTTGTTGATGTTCCGTGTTTGTTGATGTTCCGCGAAGGACGCGAGGTCCGCGGCAGCGCTTTTCCGTCTGAGGCGGCAGGCTGCACACTCGCAAAAGCATGGAACGTGCCATTTGCCCTTTCTGGAAAAGGAAGACGCGTACTCCCTTATTATCAAAGAGCTTTCAGCATGAAGGAGAAGATCGCGCCGCGTTGCGGCAGAGCCCGTTTCGGTCTGGGGGCATTACGGAATGCAACCGTACCCGTGCGGAATGCAATCCCTGCCACAACCAACGAAGGCCGATGCGCAAACACCGGCCTTCGTTGGTTGTGGGGAACCGTTACGGGCATCCCATGTTTTTCGGGAAGAAAGGAGCCTTTCAGAGCTAGTCGAATTTTTTATTGTTATACAAAAGATATTTGGAAACGTTGTAGAAGTCCTGTGCGTACTGGCGCATGTGGGCGGCGCGTTCGGGGTCCGTGTTGAGCAGATCCTCCAGTACGGGGGCGTCCATTTTATACATGTGTTCGTCGGTTTCGCGGATGTAGCAATAGCCGTTTTCCACAAGCCGCACCGTGGATTCGGTTTCCCCGCCGAGGAACTGCATTTCATCCCGCTTGGTATCCGGATCGAGGAGGTTCCGCCCCATCGCGTTGTAGCGGTAGGGGATTCCGGCGAGGGACGCCAGCGTGGGGAAGATGTCCGGCTGGCCGCACGGGCGGCCGTCGACGCCGGGCTGCAGTTTGCCCGCAGCGACGAGGCCGGGCGCGTAGATGAGCATGGGCGTATGGTTGCTCTGGAGGCGGCAGGCCAGATAGCCGGGGGACATGTTCAGGGACGTGTCGTTCAGGCCGTGATCGCCGAAAATGGCGAACACGGTGTTGTCGAACCAGGGCTGCTGCCGGGCGATTTTGAAGAACTCGCCGAGCGAGTGGTCGGAGAAGCGGAGCGAGTTGTATTCGTCCGCGCCGGTGAAACCGTAGTTTTTGAGGATGGCTTCGGACGGCTGTTTGATCTGGAATCCCGCGTTGTCTTCGGGGATGGTGTAGGGGCGGTGGAACCCCGCCGTCTGGATGACCGCTACGAACGGCTTCGGGGATTTCGTGAGCGCGGCGGCCGCCTCGCGGAACAGATCGAGATCGGAAAGGCCCCACACGTCGGTATTGGGGGCTTTCCACGAGCCTTCCTCAAGCAGGTGCAGCCCTTCGATGTTGTGGGAGAGGAAGCCCCGGATGTTGGCCCAGCTCGCGCTGCCGCCGATCATGTAATATTTACTGTACCCTTTGAATTCATTCATCATCAGCGCCTGATCCACCAGCGCCTGATTGCGGGAACTGGTGCCGCCGGAGCGGTTCACGTCCGGGATGCCGGTCATGGTGGTGAAGATGGCTCGGGCGGTGGTGCGCGTCGGCGCGAAGAACAGCGGATAATACAGCGAATCCTTGGAGAGGGCCATCAGGTTCGGCGTGGTGTCCTCGGGAATGCCGGTCAGGTTGGGCGAGAAGGACGTGCGCGGCCATGTCATGGATTCCATGATGATGACCACCACATTCAGCGGCTTTTCCTGTCGTTCCGCCGGGGTGCCGGGCACCGTGCGCATGAAGTCGAGCTTTTGCGGATCGGGGTTGGGTACGCGGAGCCATGCCGCGACGCGGGGGTAGCTTTCCCGGGTGGCTTCGATGTCCGGGCGGGTCCCCCGCGCCGCGTTGACCGTATCGAAGAGGTTCTGGATGGGGTTCAGGGCGAGGATGGAGATGTTTTTGTCCACGCTGAAAAAGGCGTTGCTCCAACGCAGCGGGAAGAGGTTGGAGCTGATCTGTCCGTAGCCGAGGAGGAACAGGATCACGAATGTGGCGACGCTCCATCCGGTGCGGCCTTTCCATCCGAGGCGCGGCGTGGCTTCGTGCCTGGCCAGCGTTTTGCCGAAGAACAGGGCGTACAGCGCCGTAACCACGATGAGCCCGAACGTGATCCAGACGACGGGGTAACTTTCCCAGACCATCGTCCCGGCGATGTCCGGGTCGCCGAGCAGTTCGAACAGGCTCGCGTCCACGCGGGTGTGCATGTAGAAGAACCAGCCGAAATCGATGATGTACACGAGCGTGGCCGCGGCGAAAACCGCGGCGTACAGCAAGTCGATCAAGCCACGGAAGCCTCGGCTGCGGACCAGAAGGCGCTCAAGAGGCGGGATCCCGAGGATGAGCGCAATGGGGATGAGCCCGAGTACGACCATGCGAATATCGAACTTCGTACCGATGTACAGGGCGTTCAGGATGTCGGAAGCGGGGTTCCCGGCCACTTCCGGCCAGAGGATGCCGAGCATGGCTCCTCGCGCCAGCACAAGCGCCAACAGCGTGCCAATAAAAAGGACGCTGAGGGTGCGGATAAACGGGGGGAAGAAAGATGTCTTTTGCATTTTTTTTGTATAGGACGAGCGCGTGAGAATGTGAAGTACCTAGAAAAGGTGGAAAAGCGCACGGGGCGAGGTGGGTTGTCCCGCCCGGAATGATAGGGCGGATAAGCTTTAAAAGAGCGGAGATGCATTGGAGAATGGGATTTTTTTGAGGAAAAACTTTCCTCCCTTCCCTCAATTGTCCAGCGCGGAGTCCATCTCCCCTTTCCAATGCTGGTCATGCCTATCGGCTCATTACAGTCTTTTCCGGCATCAATGGCCTTTGAAATACGGCAACGTAAAGAGGAAATGCTCCAGGTGGACTATCGCTTTTTCAAGAGGCGGAACCAATTCCGGTCGCCGATGAGCAGGGAGGCGGCGTACACGGCTGCCCCGGCTGGTATGGCAAGGGCCAGCTGCGCGATGTTCGAGGCGTGCCCGGCCCAGAGGACAACGCCATAGGCGCTCCCGAAGGTCAGGGCCGTTCCGGCAAGCTGCACGGCGAGGGAGCGGAGCGGAAGCCGCAGGGAAACCCTGCGGGAGAGTCCGATCCAGAGCAGGGCCGCATTGCACCAGAGCCCCACGGAGACGCCGAGCGGCGGCCCCCATGCCCCAAAACGCAGGGTGAGGGCGTAACCCCCTGCAAGGGCGACGGCCAGAGCAACGGCGGCGGCCTTGAGCGGGAGCCCGCTTTCCAAGGCGTGGCAAGCCGCCAGCAAGGGCCGGGAAAGCGCATAGGCGGGCAAGCCGGGTGCGTAGGCGCACAGGGCAAGCGCCGTGGCGGAAACGGCTTGCGCATCAAAGGCCCCATGCCCAAGCACAACGGCGACCAGCGGCAGAGATATCGCCGCCAGACCCGCCGCCGCAGGCAGGTTCAGGCCGAGCGACAGCAGCGCCGTCCGCTGGATTTCATCCGAGAAGGAGTGGGGAGGGGCGGTCGGCAGGGAACTTGGGGAAGGGGAGAGGGAACCGTGGGGGGGCTCCCCTCTTTTGAAAAAGGGTTCTCCATCCTCAAACGCCATCCCTTCACCATCCCAAGGCTTTTGCAAGCGGGCGCCGGGTATCGTCTTGGTGTCGTTGCGGGCCGTACGGGAAGCGGAAAGAGGCGGCGGGGGATCAGCCTGTTCGGGCTTTTGGGGCTGGGAAAGGGAAAACGAGGGGATTTCGTGGGAACGGGAAGAGCGGGAAAGCCCTTCGGAGGCCGCGAGTTCCGCGAGGCGCGGCGCGGCGGCCATCCCCACGGCGGCGCCGAGCACGCCGAGAGGAAATTCCAGCAGCCGTTCGGCATAAAACAGGGAGGCCATATGGCCTTCGGGCAGGAGCGAAGCCAGAGCGGAGGCTCCGAGAAAGGCCAGTTGAGGCATGGCGGCCCCAACGATGCCTGCGGGGAGACGGCGGAAGACCTCCGAGACTGTCCGTGCATCGGCGGGCTTTCCCCTTTTCCCCTCTTCGCGCTGGAGGATGCGGATTGCCGGTACCTGAGCCAGCCATTGCAAGATTCCCCCGCAGAGGACGCCGCAGGCGACGAGCACGCCCGGCTGCAGCGACGGGTTGAAGGCCGCCAGCAGTGCGAAGCCGATGACGCAAAGGTTGAACAGGGACGGCGTCAGCGAAGGCAGCAGGAAACGCTGCCTGCTGTGCAGGGCCGCCATGCAGCCCGCCGCCATCATGACGCTCCAGATATACGGAGCACAGATACGGAACAGCGTAACGGCCTCTCCGAACACTTCCGGGCGCTCCTCCAAACCCGGCGCGATGGCCCGCATGATGATTCCCGCTCCCGCCATGCACGCCAAAGCCAAGAACCCCGTCCATAAGGCCAGCTTGCGCGTTACCGCCAGCGCAAGCCCGCAGCCGGAACCGCCCCGCAGCCGTTCCCGCGTGCAGGCGGCGGTCAGGGAGAGGGACAGCGTGCCTTCGCCGAACAGCCGCCGGGCCATGTACGGAATCCGCAGCGCCGCCGTAAGCGCGTCCGCCGCCCCCGAACCGCCGAGCAGCCATGCAATGCCGGCATCGCGCACAAACCCTAAAAGCCGCGAAATGAGTGTCCCCACACCTACAATCAAAGTGTTTTTCGAGGAGGAAGACGAGGAGGGGGAATCCTTCTTGAAGAAGGGGGTTCCAGCTTCCCGGCCCTGTTCCAAACGCTCTTGATGCGCTGGAGGAAAACCGTTCGGCGAGTCGTGTTTCTCTGTCATAGGGAACACTCTGGATAAGGGACTGGGTAAGGGGAAAAGTCTTTGGAAGAGGAGGGGGAAGTTTGAAGGGGGGAGGGGAAACCTTTCTCCAGAAAGGTTTCCCCTCCCCCTTCAATCCTTATCTCCCCCTACACATCATATAACTCTTCATACCGCCGCTTGTACTCGGCCCAGCGGCCTTCGCGGATGGCGGCGCGGGCCCCGCGGACGGTGTCGAGGAAGTAGGTCAGGTTGTGGATGGAGTTGAGCCGGAAGGAGAGCAGCTCCTGCGAAACGTACAAATGCCGCAAATAGGCGCGGGAGAACGTGCGGCAGGTGTAGCAGCTGCAGGCGGGATCGAGCGGGCCGTCGTCCTCGGCAAATTCGCGGCGCTTGATGTTGAGCTTGCCGAGCGAGGTGTACAGCGTGCCGTTGCGGGCGTTGCGCGTGGGCAGGACGCAGTCGAACATGTCCACGCCCGCGTCGATGCCTTTGATGATGTCCAGCGGCGTGCCCACGCCCATGAGATAGCGGGGCTTTTCGGAAGGCAGTATGGGAGCCGTATGGTACAGCATCTCCATCATGACGTCCTTGCTTTCGCCTACGGAAAGCCCGCCGATGGCATAGCCCTCGAAGTCGAGATCGATGAGTTGGCGCGCGGACTCCGAGCGCAGATCCTTGAACATGCCGCCCTGCACGATGCCGAACAGCAGGTTTCCCGCCGTTCCCTTGGGATAGGCGTCACGGCAGCGTTTGGCCCAGCGGGTGGTCATGGTCAGCGATCGGGCGGTGTAGGTGTGATCCGCCCCGGCGGGCACGCACTCGTCAAGCACCATCATAATGTCCGAATTCAGGTTGCGCTGGATGCTCACCACCTTTTCCGGCGTGAACAGGTGCTTCGAGCCGTCGAGGTGGGAACGGAAGGTGACCCCTTCCTCCTTGATGGTCCGCAGGGTGGAAAGGCTGAAGACCTGAAAGCCGCCGCTGTCCGTGAGGATGGGCTTGTCCCACGCGTTGAAGCCGTGCAGGCCGCCGCGCCGCGCCACGAGTTCGTCGCCGGGCCGCAGGTACAGGTGATAGGTGTTGCCGAGGATGATTTCCGCGCCTATGGCGTTGAGATCGTCGGGAGCGATGGCCTTCACGCTGCCAACCGTGCCGACGGGCATGAAGATGGGCGTGTTTACCGGGCCGTGGGCCGTCTGGAGAACGCCGGTACGGGCCGCGCCGTCCGTGGCGTGTATCTGAAAGGTTCCGGGTGTGTTCATTCCACCAGTTTACAGGCTATGAAGGCAGTTGAAAAGGGCTACATCCGGGATGCGGCACGATTCTCCAGTTCGGGCAGCATACGGCGAGTCATCTGCGAAGCCGGATGAAAGAAAGCCTTAACACGGCGGCGAAGCGTATGGAAAAGGGAGGTTTTGTCCACATCCGGCACGGCGTCCCGGGCCAGCCCATCGATGATGCCCCGGACGGCGTCCGCATCCCTGGATCGGAAGGCCGAAGCGAGGCCGGAAAGCTTTTCGTTGGCCTTGAGCTCGGGCGCGAGGAAGGAGGCTTCAAACCACGTGGGTTCGGTCCCTGCGAAGAGAGACGTGCCTAGCTCTACGACACGTTCCGTCCAGCGGGGTTCGTCTGCCAGCCGGGGGGCGATGGCCTTGATGTCCCGCCAATAGTTCTCGTTCAGGTATTTGACGAACGGCTTGATCTGCCCGGTGGGGACAAGGATGTCCTTGACCGAGAGGAAGTGGGCAAGCTGGTGATCGATCTCCGTTTCCAGCGAACTGTGCGATGTTTTGTGATCCTGCCGGAAAAAATAAAGCTCGTCGGGGCACTGCGAAAATGCCTTTACGCGTGGCAAAGCTTCGAACATGAGGCATACGTCCTGCCCGAGCTTATAACTTGGATGCTTGAACGGGCTGCCGTCCTTTCCGGTACGCAAAAAGGGGAGGGAGAATATCCACCGCCAGAGGACTTTGCTTTTCCAGTAGTCGGGGGAGGAGGAAAAGGAGAGCCTTGACGCGGCGGGATGGGGGAAATAGCGGCGCGTGTTGAATGTTTTGTCAGAGAAGACGATCGCGTTGCAGCAGACCATATCCACTTGGTCCCTCTCCGCCGTTTCGAGCATCTTTTCCGCAAACATTGGGTCGAGGAAGTCGTCGGCATCAAGCCATGTGATGAAGTCGCCAGCGGCTTCGTCCTGCCCCCTCTGGCGCGCACTGCCGTGGCCGCCGTTGGGCTTATGGATATGGCGGACCCGGCTGTCGAGTTTGGCATAGCGGTCGGCGATCTCGCCGCTGGCATCTGTGGAGCCATCGTTGACGATGAGGATTTCTATAGACTTGTGCGATTGCCAAAGGCAGGATTCGATGGTTACGGGAAGCCAGCGTTCCATATTGTATGTCGGAACGGCAATGGTCAGGGTTTTCATGCTGCCCAGATCCTTGTCGAGGTGTAGCGTTGATTTCAACCCGTTATAACGCCGTGCCGGAAAAAACGCGAGGGCATTTTCTCTGCCTTGCTTCAGCTGCGGAGGGACGTAAAGAGGGCGGTGAACCTGGGCGCAAAAAAGATTTCGGGCACATAAAAAAGATTCCGCAACCGGAGAACCGGCTGAGGAATCTTTTTTATGTGCCCGCCTCCGATGCGGAGGAGTTCTTCCTCTCCACATCGGAGGCGTTGTCTTTTGTCAGTCCAGATCGGCGATGATCGGATTGCCGCTGAGCTCGTCAAGGAAGCGGTCGGGGCGTTCCTTCTGATCCGGGACCGTGATGTCCTGATCCACGTATTCGCGGTAGCCCGTCCCGGCGGGGATAAGGCGGCCGACGATGACGTTTTCCTTAAGGCCGCGCAGGTAGTCCATCTTGCCCTTGAGGGCCGCCTCGGTGAGCACCTTGGTGGTTTCCTGGAAGGAGGCCGCCGAGATGAAGGACGAGGTGGTCAGGGACGCCTGCGTGATGCCGAGGACCAGCGGTTCGGCGGTGGCGGGGGAACGTCCCTCGGCCATGGCCTTCTGGTTTTCGGCCTTGAACTCGGCCTTGTCGACCTGTTCGCCCACGAGGAAGCTCGTTCCGCCCGGCTCGGTGACGGTCACCTTGCGGAGCATCTGGCGCACGATGACTTCGATGTGCTTGTCGTCGATGCCCACGCCCTGGAAGCGGTACACTTCCTGGATTTCGTCCACCAGGTAGGCGGCGAGGTACTTCTCGCCCTTGGTGCGCAGGATGTCGTGCAGCTCGGGGTTGCCTTCGGTCAGCAGGTCGCCGCACTCGACGAAGTCGCCGTCGGACACGGTGATGTGCTTGCCCTTGGGCACCAGGTATTCCTTGGATTCGCCCACTTCCGGCGTGACGATGAGCTTGCGCTTGCCCTTGGCTTCGCCCGCGAAGGAAACGGTGCCCGCGATTTCGGAAACCACGGCCATATCCTTGGGCTTGCGGACTTCGAACAGCTCGGCGACTCGCGGAAGACCACCCACGATGTCGCGGGTCTTGGAGGTTTCACGAGGCTTACGGGCGATGATGTCGCCCGCGAGCACCTGCTCGCCGTCCTTGACCATGATGATCGCGCCGACGGGGAGGCTGTAGACCGCGGGGAGCTGGCCCGCGCCGCGCAGCTTGGGATCGCCGTTTTCATCGCAGACGGAGACGGACGGGCGGAAGCTCGTCGTACGGTATTCGATGATGGTCATGGACGCCTGGTGCGTGGCTTCGTCCAGCTTTTCCTGATAGGTCTTGCCGTCCACGAGGTCCGTGAACTTGATGAAGCCGTCCACTTCCGAGACGAAGGGTTCGTTGAACGGGTCCCATTCGGCAAGGAGCTGGCCGTTGCTGACGGACTGCCCATCCGTAACGTGCAGGCGCGCGCCGTTGGGGAGCGTGTAGCGCTCCACTTCGCGGCCCTGCTCGTCGATGACGGCGACCTGCCCGCTCTTGCCGAGCACCTGAGCCACACCTTCGCGGTTCCTGATTTCCTTCACGCGGGTGAGGACCACGCGGCCGTCATGCTGCGCCTCGAAGTTCGAACGTTCGATTTCCTTGGACGCCGTACCGCCGATGTGGAAGGTACGCATGGTGAGCTGCGTGCCGGGTTCGCCGATGGACTGTGCCGCGATGATGCCGACCGTCTCGCCGATGTTGACGAGGTGGCGGCGGGCAAGGTCGCGCCCGTAGCACAGCGAGCAGATGCCGCGCTCGGACTGGCAGGTCAGCGCGGAGCGGATCATCACGGAGTTGATGCCCTTGTCGTCCAGCGTCTTGGCGACGGGTTCGTCGATCAAAGTGTTTTCGGGGTAGAGCAGGTCGCCCGTTGCGGGATCATACACCGGGTAGAGCAGCACGCGGCCGAGCGCGCGCTCGGACAGCTTCTGCTTGACCTCGCCGCCGTCCTTGATGGCGCGGATTTCGATGCCGTCGACGGTGCCGCAGTCGTGTTCGGAGACGATGACGTCCTGCACCACGTCCACGAGGCGGCGGGTCAGGTAACCGGAGTTCGCCGTCTTGAGGGCGGTGTCCGCGAGACCCTTACGAGCGCCGTGCGTGGAGGTAAAGTACTGGAGCACCGTCAGGCCTTCACGGAAGCTCGCGGTGATCGGGGTTTCGATGATTTCACCGGAGGGCTTGGCCATCAGGCCGCGCATACCGGCGAGCTGACGCATCTGGTCGGCGTTGCCTCGGGCACCCGAGTTGGACATCATGAAGATCGGGTTGAAGCTGAGGTTGGCCTCCTGCTTGCCGGTCTTCGGGTCGGTCAGGATATCCGTGGAGATTTCCTTGTTCATTTCCGCGGACACGTCCTGCGTGGCCTTGGTCCAAACGTCGACGACCTTGTTGTATTTTTCCGTACGGGTGATGATACCGTCGCGGTACTGGCTTTCGATGTTGTCCACTTCGGCGGAAGCGGCATCAATGATGCGCTTCTTGGAATCGGGGATCAGCATGTCCTTCACGCCGATACTGATGCCGGAGCGGGTCGCGTATTCGTACCCGATGGCCTTGATGCGGTCGCAGAGGATGACGCACGCCTTGACCCCGGCGTCGCGGTAGGCGCTGTCCACCAGCTTGGCAATGTTCTTTTTGGTCAATTCTTTGTTGACGTTCTCGAACTTGATGCCGGCGGGCAGGCCGCGCCACACGAGGATACGGCCGGGCGTGGTGTTGGCGAGCTTGCCGTCTTCCATGCGTACCTTGATGCGGGCGTGCATACTGACCTGATCGGCGTCAAGGGCGGCTTCCACTTCCCACGGGGCGCAGAAGACCATGCCTTCGCCCTTTTCGAAGGAACGTTCCACGGTCATGTAATACAGGCCCAGGACCATGTCCTGGGAAGGCACGATGACGGGCGTTCCGTTGGCGGGCGACAGGATGTTGTTGGTGCTCATCATGAGCACGCGGCATTCGATCTGCGCTTCCACGGAGAGCGGGATGTGTACGGCCATCTGGTCGCCGTCGAAGTCCGCGTTGTAGGCGGAGCAGACGAGCGGGTGCAGCTGGATGGCCTTGCCTTCGACGAGCAGCGGCTCGAAGGCCTGGATGCCGAGGCGGTGCAGAGTAGGGGCGCGGTTCAGCAGAACCGGGTATTCCTTGACCACGTCGGCCAGGATATCCCATACGACCAGCTCTTCGCGCTCCACCATCTTTTTCGCGCTCTTGATGGTGGAGGCATGGCCTCTCTTCTCAAGTTCGGAATAGATGAAGGGCTTGAAAAGCTCGAGCGCCATCTTCTTGGGCAGGCCGCACTGATGGAGTTTCAGGTACGGGCCCACGACGATGACCGAACGGCCGGAGTAGTCGACGCGCTTGCCGAGCAGGTTCTGACGGAAGCGGCCCTGCTTGCCCTTGAGCATATCGCTGAGGGACTTGAGCGCACGGTTATTGGCGCCCGTGACGGCTCTTCCGCGGCGGCCGTTGTCGATCAGAGCATCGACGGCCTCCTGCAGCATGCGCTTTTCATTGCGGACGATGATATCCGGCGCCTGCAGCTGAATGAGCCGCTTGAGGCGGTTATTGCGGTTGATGACGCGGCGGTAGAGGTCATTCAGGTCGGAGGTCGCAAAGCGGCCGCCATCCAGCTGAACCATCGGGCGAAGTTCCGGCGGAATAACCGGCAGCACGTCCATGACCATCCACGTCGGATCATTGCCGGACATACGGAACGACTCGACAACCTCGAGGCGCTTGATGATGCGCAGCTTCTTCTGGCCAGAGGCGTCCTTGAGTTCGCTTTTCAGCTGCTCAGAGAGTTCTTCCAGATTGATCTGCTGCAGCAGTTCCTTCACGGCTTCCGCGCCCATGCCGGCCTTGAAATCATCCTCATATTTCTCGCGCATATCGCGGTACTCTTTTTCGGACAGGATCTGGTTCTTGGCCAGCGGGCAATCACCGGGATCGGTGACGATATAGTTGGCAAAGTACAGGACTTTTTCGAGAATGCGGGGGCTGATATCCAAAAGCAGGCCCATGCGGGACGGGATGCCCTTGAAATACCAGATGTGGCTGCACGGAGCGGCCAACTCGATATGGCCCATGCGCTCACGGCGGACCTTGGCGCGCGTGACCTCGACGCCGCAGCGGTCGCAGATCTTGCCCTTGTAGCGGATCTTCTTATACTTACCGCAGTGGCATTCCCAGTCCTTCGTCGGGCCAAAGATGCGCTCGCAGTACAGACCGTCGCGCTCGGGCTTCAGGGTGCGGTAGTTGATGGTTTCCGGCTTCTTGACCTCTCCGTAGGACCATTCGCGGATCTTTTCCGGGGAAGCAATACCGATCTGGATTGCGCTGAATGTTGCATGACTCATTGTATTGCCGCCTCCTTCTTATACATTCTCCGAATCATCGGAGTCCATGGTGTAGCTGTCGTTCAGCAGGCCGAAGACGTTGTCCTCGTCCTGGATCTCAAAGCCCGCGTCAGCCGCTTCGTCGGCGTCAACGTCCTTGCCGTTCGGCAGATCATCGTCCATCGTGATCTCATCGTCGGGCAGCGCCTTGCCGCCTGCGCCGTAGATGGAATCATCATCGTCGTCGTCCTTAAGATCCACTTCCTCGCCGTCTTCGCCGAGAATCTTGACGTCCAGGCACAGGGACTGCAGCTCCTTGACGAGAACCTTGAACGATTCGGGCACGCCCGGAGTTGGGACGTTGTGTCCCTTGACGATGGCCTCATAGGTCTTGACACGGCCTGTCACGTCGTCGGACTTGACGGTCAGAATCTCCTGCAGCGTATACGCCGCACCGTAGGCCTCGAGGGCCCAGACTTCCATTTCGCCGAAGCGCTGGCCGCCGAACTGCGCCTTGCCGCCGAGCGGCTGCTGCGTGACGAGGGAGTACGGGCCGGTGGAACGGGCGTGGATCTTATCGTCGACCAGATGGTGGAGCTTGAGGTAGTACGGGTAGCCGACCGTGACGCGCTGGTCAAACGGTTCGCCTGTGCGTCCATCGTACAGAACGGTCTTGCCGTCCTCGGCGACACCGCCCTGCTTAAGCAGTTCGCGGATCTCGCGTTCGTTTGCACCGTTGAAAATCGGGGTTGCGACCTTCCATCCCAGCGCGTGGGCTGCGTAACCCAGATGGACCTCCAGAACCTGACCGATGTTCATACGCGACGGAACGCCCAGCGGGTTCAGAACGATATCGAGCGGGGTGCCATCGGGCAGGAAGGGCATATCCTCCTGCGGCAGAATGCGGGACACGACGCCCTTGTTGCCGTGGCGGCCCGCCATCTTATCGCCGACGGAGATTTTTCTCTTCTGGGCAATATACACGCGGACGACCTTGTTGACACCGGGCGCCAACTCGTCGCCGTTTTCACGGGTGAAGACCTTGACATCAACGATGATGCCAGCCTCGCCGTGCGGAACCTTCAGCGAGGAATCGCGGACTTCTCTTGCCTTTTCGCCGAAGATGGCGCGCAGAAGGCGTTCTTCTGCGGTCAGTTCTGTTTCGCCCTTCGGTGTGACCTTACCAACAAGATAGTCGCCGGATGTGACTTCTGCGCCGATGCGGATGATGCCGTTCTCGTCGAGATCCTTGAGTGTGTCCTCGCCGACATTCGGGATATCGCGGGTGATCTCCTCCATGCCGAGTTTGGTGTCGCGGGATTCCGTCTCATACTCTTCAATATGAATGGAGGTGAAGACGTCCTCGCGGACGAGGCGTTCATTCAGCAGAATGGCGTCTTCGTAGTTGTAGCCTTCCCACGTCATGAAGCCGATCAGGATGTTGCGGCCCAGCGCGATTTCGCCGTGGTCGGTGGACGGGCCGTCCGCAATCACGTCGCCCTTCAGAACCTTTTCACCGGCGGAAACGATCGGGCGCTGGTTGATGCAGGTGCTCTGGTTGGAGCGCGCAAACTTGATGAGCTTGTAGGTGTGGGTCTCGTGCAGCTCGTCCTCGATGACGATCTGGTCGGAGGAAACCTTCTTGACGTAGCCGTCCTCGCGGGCGCGCAGGCACACGCCGGAATCCTTGCCCGCCTTGTACTCGATGCCGGTTGCCACGTAGGCGGCTTCCGGACGGAGCAGCGGCACGGCCTGTCGCTGCATGTTCGAGCCCATCAGGGCGCGGTTTGCGTCGTCATGGTCGAGGAACGGAATCATGGCCGTCGCGACGGAAATCACCTGACGCGGGGAAACGTCGATGTAATCCACGTGGCTCGGCTCGACGCTCTGAACGTCGGCGCGGACGCGCGCGGTAATGCGGTCGTTGACAAACGTGCCGTCCGGGTTGAGCGGCTCCTTCGCCTGCGCGATGTAGCAGCCGTCCTCCTCGTCCGCGGCGAGATACACGATCTCGTCGAGCACGCGCGGCTTCTCGCCGCTGTGGTCGATCAGGCGGTACGGCGCCTCGATGAAGCCGTATTCGTTGATGCGGGCGTAGGTGGCCAGATAGGAGATCAGGCCGATGTTGGGGCCTTCAGGGGTCTCGATGGGGCACATACGGCCATAGTGGCTGTAGTGAACGTCACGAACCTCCATGTTGGCGCGCTCACGGCTCAGACCG
>ERZ827104.1697-NODE-1697-length-18626-cov-3.884982_pt1 | contig 18626 bp, 15 predicted proteins | sample MGYA00519781_ERZ827104 | MGnify/ENA primary metagenome ERZ827104 (study PRJEB31778, sample SAMEA3449257) | human gut metagenome | biome: human gut; feature: human-associated habitat; material: faeces | place: United Kingdom | collected 2010/2012 ...
ACATGCTTATCAAGAATAAGCCTGTCATAAGGACTTGGCTCAGGATACGTCTGACCGGCACAGGTAAAACGCTTCATATTCTGGTCAACATCCTTATATGTATATATTGCCTCTATTCCGGGTACCTTCATTGCAATATCTGTATTAATGCTCTTAACATATGCGTTGGCATATGGTGAACGCAGAAGCTTTACAACAAGACAATCCTTTGGTGCAATATCATCTGTATATACTGGCTTTCCAAGAAGCAGCTCCATTGCATCCTTTTTTCTTACCGCTTTATTAACCGACTTCATTACTTCACCTCCTCTGCTATATTTTCTTTATTTTCCACACTGGCTTCCTTAGCCTTTTTTACCCTGAGGTAATCCAGAATTCCTCTTAACTGGCCTTCATACCCTGAACATCTGCACAGATTTCCTGAAAGAAACTCCTTTATCTCATCTTCATCAGGATAAGGATTCTCCCTAAAGAGTGCAATAGCATTCATAACAAAGCCCGGATTACAGAAGCCACACTGCTCTGCCCCCTGGTCAGCTATAAATGTAACGAATTCTGCGGCCTCCTCCTGTAAACCTTCAAGCGTTGTAACGCTGCATTTATCTGCTCTTACAGCAAGAACCGAACATGAAAGCACTGGTTTATCGTTAAGAAATACCGTACACAGTCCGCAGTTAGAAGTCTCACAGCCACATTTTACACTATAACAGCCATGCTCCCTCACGAAATCATAAAGAGTCATATCGCAGGCCACATCTGCTTTGACCGACTTTCCATTTAACTTAATATCTACTAACATATATTCTCCAATCCATACACTAATAAATCGATATATAAACAAATCTATACATTAACATTTCTATATAAATAATACATCAGCTATTAATAATCAATAACTAATTATTAATAATTTACTGCCCTTAATGCTCTCTTGGTAAGCTCTTGTGCCAGATGGCTTCTGTATTCAGCACTTCCACGCATATTACTCTCTGTAGGAAGATTTTCTTTTACATACCTTGCGAAGCTCTCTATAGCCTCATCATTTACTCCGCCCCTAAGAATACCTTCCTTATCTTCAACAATAACAGCTCTTCCAGGTCTTGCACCTATGCATATATTATATTCACCTGCACCACTAAAGCCTACGCCGGCACAGGTAAGAACCGGAAGGTCTGTTTCTGTTATTCTTACTGCCTCATAAAACATCTTAACTGGCTTTTTCTTAACTATAATGTTTACAATAATATCCCTGTCATAGCTTTGGGCTGCATACTCCTTTATGGAAACTATTCCACCCTTATATAACTCTACATACGAGTCAAGTCCTATTAATAATGTAAGAACATCAGAAAATCCATATCTTCCATATATGCTTCCGCCAACTGTCGCAAGATTTCTAAACTGCACACCAACAATATGCCTTAGTGCTTCCTTAGCGCAGCCATTCGTATACTCATTAAACCCCTTATGGTTTTCCAACTGTCTTAGTGATGTCATACATCCAATCTTAAATTCTTCATCTGTCTCTTCAATCTTATCTAGTCCCAATCCGGACATATCAATCGCGGTATTGATCCTGTTATCACCCATACGCATCCACATCATGCCGCCGACAATTCTGTTAGCCTTCTTCTGGTTAAGCTCGTAGGCCTCTTCAATACTTTCTACTTTCTTATAATTCTGTATATTAAGCATAAAAACTCCTCATTTTGATCATACTTATGCCAGAAATAAAAGTCCTGCTGTGCAGCTCAAACAACATTTAACCTCTTTTCTGACCGCTTCTTAATTACATCATAATATAACTATACTGACTTGTAAAAGCCTTGTCAATCTGATAAAATTCATTCGCGCACTTCTTTTAACTGTTGCTGTCAGATATATTCTGGCCAACATAAAAAATGTGTAAAAATAAAGTAGAAATGAGGATAAATATGAAGAATTTTAAAAGATTAACCACTTTAGTTCTGGCAGTGCTCATGCTTATATCAACTGTAGCATGTGGCAGTTCTGCTGCAAACGACAGTACTACACAGGCTGCTTCAACATCAGCCTTTGATGTCATGTCACAATTCAACGAGGTAAGCACAAGCTACCCTCTTACTGTTACCGACCAGGCAGGACGAACAGTAACTTTTGAAAAAGCACCTGAAAAGATTGCTTCATCTTACTATATCTCTACAAGTCTTCTCCTTGCACTTGGATTAAAGGATAAGCTTGTGGGAATCGAAGCTAAGGCTAATACACGAAACATCTATAAGCTTGCAGCTCCATCCATTGTAAGTCTCCCTAATATGGGAACATCTAAGGAATTCAACACAGAAGCCTGTGTTGCAGCAGCACCTGATGTTGTATTCCTTCCTATGAAGTTAAAAAAAGCTGCAGATACACTTGAAGGTCTTGGTATCAAGGCTGTTGTTGTTAATCCTGAGGATGCAACGCTCCTTAAGGAATGTATAACACTTGTTGGTAAAATAACTAACACAATCGGACGCTCTGATGCACTTAACAATTCTATCGATACATTTTTAGCTGATAATAAAGCCAAGCTTGCAGGTGAGAGCACTCCTTTAGTATATCTTGCGGGCAACAGCTCTGTTCTTTCAACAGCCGGAAGCAAGATGTATCAGAACACATTACTTAGCAATGCAGGCGGAAAGAATGCAGCCTCTGAGCTTACAGATACTTACTGGGCAAATATTTCATATGAACAGCTTCTTGCCTGGAACCCTGATTACATTATAATAGCTGCCGATGCAACTTACTCAGTAGATGACGTTATAAATGATGCTAATCTTGCAGACTGCAATGCTGTTAAGAATAAAAAGGTTGTAAAACTTCCTGGTGATATAGAAGCATGGGATTCACCTGTACCAGCAAGCTTCTTAGGAAGCATATATATTACCTCTGTTCTTCACCCAGAAAAGGTTACTAATGATTTCTATGAAGAATGTGTAACTAAATTCTATGAAAGCTTTTATGGATTCACACCTGCTAAATAAGGATGATTTATGTTCAAAAATACTTCTAATTACCGGAACAAAATTATACTTTTATCAGTCATACAGGTACTGCTTCTTCTGGCGGTACTTGTATGGTCTGTCATTACCGGACAGTATCCACTCACATTAAAGAGCTTACTGTCTGGTGATACTATGTCTATTATGGTCTTTAAAAGGCTCAGGCTTCCCCGCGCCCTTATGGGTGTTATAGGTGGTTTTGGGCTTTCAATATCAGGTTATATATATCAGCTTATATTTAAAAACCCTCTGGCTTCTCCCGATATCGTTGGCGTTTCCTCCGGTGCAAGTGCCGGTGCTGCTCTTGCAATAGTCGCAGTTTCTGCTTCTGTTCCAGTCATCTCCATATCTGCTTTTATCGGAGCTGTTACAGCACTCATAATAACTCTGCTTACGGCTTATCTTGTCCCTGGCAGAAACAGTTATACAATCGTGCTTGCCGGTATAGCTATTCATTCTGTGGCACAGACTATACTTATGTTTCTAAAGCTTGCTGCAGATCCCGAAAAACAGCTTGCTTCAATCGAATACTGGATTATGGGAAGCCTTAATGGTATTTCAAGGGACAGCCTTGCTATTCCCTTCTTCACAACACTTGCCGGATTTATTGTAATAGCTTTGTTATACCGACAGGTTCTCATTCTTTCTACAAGCGAGGAAGAAGCCGTATCACTAGGTGTAAATGTGACAAGTCTGCGTTTTATTATATTAATGCTTGCTACTCTTATCGTATCATCAATAATATGTGTTACGGGGCTTATAAGCTTTATCGGACTTATCGCACCTCATATTGCCAGACTTCTTACAAAGCGTAATGACATATTTACATACATAACAAGTGGCTTCACAGGAGCTATTTTACTGACACTTGCTGATATACTGGCAAGAAGTGTATCCCCATCAGAGCTGCCAGTCAGTATATTTACCTCACTTCTTGGTGCTCCACTGCTTATCATTCTGCTTATCAGAGCTAATAAAAAGGAGGCGTTATGATGTCCGATTTATTCAATAATACATTTTCCGCAGACGAAATATCAGTATATTACGGCAGCACCTGTGCGGTTGATAACGTAAGCTTTGACCTTATGCCTGGACAGCTTAATGCTGTTATTGGCAATAACGGCTGTGGTAAAACCTCTCTTATTAAGGCCATCATGGGACTTATAAAACACAACGGAAAATGTCAGCTTAATGAACACTTACTTGAAAACCTCTCTGTTAAAAAAAAGGCACAGCTCATAAGCTACATTCCCCAAAGAAACAATCTTACTATAAGCATGACCGTCAGGGATGTATGTCTGCTTGGCTTCAATCCTCATATGCACATACTTGGAGGCTACACCACAGATATGCTCAGGCGTGTGGATAAAGCTATTGATATGGTTGGACTTAAGGGTTTATACGAATCAGACTTCTTAGCTTTAAGCGAAGGGCAGAAGCAGTTATGTATTCTGGCACGCACCATAATAGAGGCTTCCCCACTGCTTCTTCTCGATGAACCGGATAGTGCACTTGATTTTTCTAACCGTCATCTTCTTATGCAGCACATAAGAAGTATTGTATCCGATGGCAGATGCGCCCTAATGTGTATTCACAGCCCTGAGCTTGCTTTAGAATACTGCGATAATATACTTCTTATGAAGTCTGGGACAATCCTTAGCACCATTAATACACATACAGACTCTCTTGATATTATTAATGAAAAGATGTCTCTTATATATGATAATATTAATGTCATTGAATGTACTGACATTAACCATAAAACCCACCGCGTAGTTGTGGCATTATAGACCTATACCTATACTGCGTATAAATGTCTATTCTCACCAGACACACATACGTTATAAAATCATTTAGTGAAACGAGGTGACTTATTTATTCTATGGATAATTGTTATTTAGATGCTTTGGCTGTAATTACATTTTTTAAGATGTCAGATAAAAAACATCTTTTTATTACGGGAGACCGGGGAAGTGGCAAATCATATCTGTTAAACAACATTTTAAACCAGATTGAAGAAACTATGGATATGTCTGATTTTTTCAATTATCTGCTAAGCCGCAGAACAGACACACCAGAAGTTGTTATTAAATCTAATCTTATAGATGATGGAAAAGAATATGTGATTGGCAGACCACGTACACTCACTCCTGTTTCCCCTAAAAAAGGCAACAACATGACCTCCGTAGAGAATGGCTTTATTAACTGCGCCTGCCCTGCCATTAAGAAGCATCTTATGACCTCTGCTGATAGTGTATTTGTTATTGACGAGCTTGGTTATCTGGAAAGCTCCTGTATCCCTTTTCAGGAGAACATTAAAAATCTTCTTGATAACTCACGCGTATTAGCTGTCATCAGAAAACAATCCACGGAATTTCTTGATAGTATTAAAAGCAGATCTGATGTACTTTTAATCGATATTGATAACACCTTCAGCTCTATTTCGTGCATTATTATGGCATCCGGTATGTCAAAAAGATTCGGTACCAACAAGCTTTTAGCCTCCTTCAACAACAACACTCTCTTTGAAAATGCGATAAATATAAGTCGTTTCGCAGACTTTTATGAAACGCTTGCCGTAACCAGACATGATGAGCTTGTACAGATATGTGAACAGGAACATATACATTGCATTAAACACAATATGCCTTACAGAAATGATATGGTACGTCTTGGTGTTTCACGTATTCTAAAGGAAACTAACAGACACAAAAGCTGCTGCACCCAAGGGATATTATTTCTTCCATCAGACCAGCCGCTTATCACTAAGACAAGCCTTCAGCTGCTGTGCCTTTTATTTATTTACTACAACAGCAGTTATTTTGCTTGCAACAGCACAGATAAATCCAGCAATGCCAATAATAATTATTTCAATAATAATAGTAAGATATGCCGTCTTGCTTTTAATGGAACTCCTGGTTCTCCTGTAATATTCCCAGCCAGATATTATGATGAACTGATGAATCTTCCACAAGGCAAGGGTGGCGGTTTTATTGCAAAAAAATATCCTGCACAGGTTGTTTTAGTTCCTGCACAGGATGAATATGAATTATATGATATTGATACTCCTGATGACCTTATTCGTCTTTCCCGGTATCTTCGCTAATTGCTGTACCTTATTTAGTTACAGCCTTTTCCTTTATTGTTGCTGCTTCTTCTGAAACAACTTCTTTAACCGTTTCCTCAGCTTTATCCTTAGGAAGAATTATGTTAAGTAATATTGCTACAAATGCTGCTGGAACAATACCAGACTCACCAAACATAAGCTGTACTGCCTGTGGTGTATGTGCAAGGATTGCAGGGCTTACACCCATACCATAGCCTACACCAAGTGCAACCGATACAATAGAAAGCCTTCTTGCATCAAGCGGCTCCTTAGTGATAAGCTGGATACCACTTACAATAATTGATGAGAACATCATAACTGCCGCACCACCAAGTACTGACTGTGGCATGATTGATATTAATGCTCCAAGCTTAGGAATAAGACCACATAATATAAGGAATACAGCACCAGATGCAAGTGCAATTCTGTTAACAACCTTAGTCATTGCAACAAGGCCAACATTCTGGCTGAATGATGTATTAGGAAGCACACCGAAAAGTGCTGCAAGCGATGAACCTAAACCATCACACATAACTCCGCCTGAAAGTTCTTTATCTGTCGCTTCTCTTCCTACTCCACCGACCATAACACCTGATATATCTCCAACAGTTTCTACTGCTGTTACAACAAACATAACAAGCACAGGAAGTATTGCTCTTAAGTCAAACACTGGCTTAACTGGCATGAACTTAGGAATCGCAATCCACTTAGCTTCTGCAACCTTATTCCAGTTAAGTACCCATGACTTAGTATATTCAACTCCCTCAGCATTAACTGCTGTATGTGGAAGCACACAGCCCATAATAGCTGCTACAATATAACCAACTATAATTCCAATCAGTATAGATGATGAACTAAGATATCCCTTTGTCCAGTGCTTAACGAATAATATAACAATAAGCACAACAAACGCCAGAAACAGATTCTCTAATGAGCCAAAGTCTTTAGCCCCGTTTCCACCACCGAATGAATTGATACCAACAGAAATAAGTGACAGTCCAATAGAAAGCACAACAGTTCCTGTTACAACTGATGGGAAAAATCTTCTTAAAGGCTTAATAAATGCACCAAGCACAGTTTCAAAAAGACCACCTATAATGGATGCTCCCATAATTGCACCATAGGCTAATACTCCGCCTCCCATAACCTTTGTTATACTGCTGAATACTCCGATAAATCCAGAGCTTGTACCCATAATAATAGGCACCTTGCCTCCAACAGGTCCAATTGAAAACAACTGTATAAGTGTTACAATACCAGCTATAATCATAGCATTCTGTAAAAGTGCAACCTGAATAGATGCATACTCACTTCCTGCTCCAATACCACAGGCTCCTGTAATAATAAGCAACGGTGTAAGATTTCCTACAAACATCGCCATAACGTGCTGAAGTCCAAGTGGTATCGCCTGTTTTAATGAAAGCTTTCCATTAAAATCATATGCCTCCGGCATAAGTTCTTTTATTTTTTTCATATATCCTCCGGTATATTAACCATAATCTATCTGTTATTAATCTCATATGAAGAAGGTCTAGGGAAAATCATTATTCAAGTACTGATTTTCCTTAGACCTTCCTTCTGTATGACCTACGCTTATTATCTCTGCACATCAAATGAAGCATTATTCATAAGTCGCTTAATCTGGTCAACGCTTGTGATGTTAGTATCGCCGCGGATAGCGTGCTTCATTACTGAAGAAGCTACTGCGAAATTGACGATATCTTCGTGCTTCCAGTCATTCTGCATAAGAGCATAGATAAGACCAGAAGAGAATGCATCTCCACCACCAACACGGTCAACAATCTCAAAATTGAGTGTCTTGCTTTCGTAAGTCTTTCCGTCAGCATAGTAGAAAGCCTTAAGAGAGTTATTACTTCCTGAATGAACATAACGTACTGTTCTTGCAATTGCTTTCATATGGTACTGCTCATCAATAGCCTTGAATACTCTGTCCATATCCTCAAATGATGGATCCATAGTAAGGCCGTCCTTAACATCTGTACCATCTGCATTGTATACATGGATAGGCTCAATACCTATAAGTACATCTACATATGGAAGATATCTGCTGAGTACATCCCTTGCTGTTTCAAAAGACCATAATGTACTTCTGAAATTAGGATCAAAGCTTACCGTAAGTCCAAGCTTCTTAGCTGCCTTGATAGCCTTATCTATAAGACGACGGCAGTTATATGAAAGAGCTGGTGTGATGCCACTTAAATGTAACCAGTCATAATCCTTTAAGATGTTCTCAAAATCTACATCCTTATAATCATATTCAGCAAATGCTGAGCTTCCTCTATCATATATTACCTGTGAAGGTCTTACTGAAACACCTTCTTCAAGGTAATAAAGTCCCATTCTTCCGTCAGACTTGATAATGTGCTTAGTGTGTACATCATTAGCCTTAAGGTAGTTGATACAAGACTTACCAAGGTCTGTGTTAGGTAATACTGTAAAAAATGTTGAATCTACACCAAGGTTAGCGAGTGAAACTGCTACGTTGGCTTCTGCTCCACCATAGTTAACTATGAAATTGTGGGTTGTAACTATCTTCTCATAGTTAGGTGGTGACAATCTTAACATCAATTCGCCAATTGCTATGAACTTCATACGTGCCTCCATCTATCATTAAACTTTAAACCTGATATTAAGTAATATTTTATGGCAATAATCTGTACTTTTATTGCTCTATATTGTCAAAATAATACTCCATTTAATGATACTACTTATCCTATAAAATTGCAAATTGTATTTAACGCATTAACTCACAAATACCGCAGTATTTTGTTGCATTAACACACCATTTCATTGTATAATTAAAAATATTTTGAAGCGAGGAAAGTAATACCTATGGACATTTACGAATCATTGAACTCTATTTTAGTAACTTTATTCAATGATATAATGAACATTGAAGAAAAGGCTTTAATTACAGATGAATTTTCTGACATCACAGTTACTGATATGCACATAATTGAAGCTATCGGAATTAAAGAGCCACGCACTATGGGAACAATATCCAAGGCCTTAGGCGTGACTATGGGAACTCTTACAGTCGGCATTAACGGACTTGTTAAAAAGGGATATGTAATAAGGACAAGAAGTGAAGAAGACCGCCGTGTCGTATATGCTTCCCTCACACCAAAGGGTAATGCGGCATACACTCACCATATGAAATTTCATCAGGATATGATTAAACATATTACTGACGATTTAAGCGAAGATGAAGCAGCTGTACTTATTAAGACATTTACAAGGCTTGAAGATTATTTTAAAAGCATATCATAGCATTTATAATGTCTATGTAATTATATTAACATATAGCTATGCTGTCTAACAGCGTAACCTATAACACACTGACTGCATAGTAAAATCCCCACAGATATGAACTTCTGTGGGGATTTTTTGAAAGATTATTAATCTTTCCGCCGACCTGGCCGGCATAATTTATATATGAGAGTTTTGGAAAAGTAAGCTTATTTAGTTAATTCAGCTGTCTTATATATAAATGTTACTGAATTGTCCTTACCATCTGATTTACCAAGGAATGTGTTGTAATTCTGACCAAGCTTGATTACTTCCTTGATTGTATCTACTGCTGTATCAGCATCATCTCCAACAAGACTTGTAATAGCCTTAATACCTGTCTCATTGAATTCTGCCATACCATCTTTAAGTGTTATAGCACCATCATTAAGCTGTGTTACGCCATCTGCTAAAGTTACAGAAGATGACTTAAGTGTTGATGTTCCATCAGCAAGCTGTGTAGAACCACTTCTTAAAGCTTCATTGTTAGAATTAAGTGTGCTGAAACCACCAGCTATCTGTTCAATACCACCGTTAAGTGCATCATTATTGTCGTTAAGCTGTGCAAGTCCTGCACTTATCTGTGCTATACCACCATTAAGTGTATCATTGTTACCACTAAGCTGTGCAAGTCCTGCATTAAGCTGTGATGCACCTGCGTTAAGTGTATCGTTATTCTTAACAAGTTCACCAAGTCCGTCTGTTAATGACTGGCTTCCTTCTGTAAGCTGCTTTAATGCTGCATTAATAGTTTCATTATTGCTAAGATTGCTAACAACTGCATCTAATGCACTTGAAGCCCCTATATTACCAGCAGCCTTAATAAGTAGTCCTAACTGGTTAACATATACATAATCCTTTGAACCAGCCTGTGATACCTGTGGAGAATATGGCTTACCGCTTGTCATAGCTTCTGTATATGTCTCTGTTATTATATTAGTTGTATAAGCTGTAAGATACTTTACAAAATAAGCTGATATATCTGTTGCTGCCTCACTACTGCTCTTCTTACCCAGATCACTAAGGTCTGTTGCTATAGTTACATCACTAAGACCTATTGCTGTTCCTAATTTCTGTAAATCAGCTGCCTGCTCCATAACAGTCTTTCCTGTTGAGTCTGCTACAGAATTCATCTTATAAGCTGTTGAATTAGCTGCAAGTTCCTTAACAACATTTCCAATAAGTGCTGTCTTAATGCTCTTTATTCCTTCATTTAATTGTGAAGCTCCTGCCTCTGCACTAGCAACACCATCTGTATAAGCCTTTAAACCTGTCTGTAATGAAACTGCACCTGCTGCCGCACTGGCAACACCGCCTGTATATGTTGAAAGACCACTCTGTAATGTGCCTGAACCTGCATTAAGTGCTCCTACACCATCAGTATAAGTCTTTAAACCTGACTGTAACTGTCCTGCACCTGCACCAAGCTGGTTAGCTCCTGCTGTGTATGCACTGATACCATCCTTAAGCTGTCCTGCACCTGCTGCCAGAGCTGTAGCACCATCTGTATAAGCATAGATACCATCTTTAAGCTGGCTTGCACCATCATTTAACTGGTTCACGCCATCTGTAAGTGCTGGAATACTGTCAGAAAGTGTCTGTGTACCATTCTGGAGAGTAACTGTTCCATCTGTAAGCTGGTCAGCTGCTGACTGAAGCTCATTCATCTTATCTTCAAGCTTAGCAAGTGAGAAATCATCTGTATCTATATCATTAAGTGTGCTTGTTGTAGCAACTGACATAGACATATCAAGCTCGAAATCCTCTACATCTGCTGATATTTCAAAGTATTCTGGAATATCCATATCAAGGCTTTCACCATCAAACTTAAGGTTTAAAGTATCCTTTAAGCCTGGCATAGCCATACCAAGTGCAATGATATTATCGCCAACCTTGCTTACCTTGCCGTTAGTAACTTCTACATTACTGAACTTATCTGTTGGAAGAAGTGTTCCTGTAATCATAGTAAATGGAACATAAGCTATCTGTGACTTTCCATTAACTGTTATATTCTTCTTCTCATTGTTAGTATAGTCATATCTGATAGTAACCTTACCACTCTTGCCAATCATATCTTCTGGCTTAGTTTCAACACCATTTAACTTGTAAGTAACCTTTATTGAAACAGGAGCAGTCTTATCAGATGTGCTCTGGTTAGTTGTTGTTTCGCCCTTAGAATCAGTAACCTTTTCTGTTACAAGAACGTGATCCTGAGTTCCGTCTGCCTTATCAAATACATATACCATCTCGTCTCTTGTATTTGTCTTTAATGTACTTGTATTTGATATTGAAAGCTCGTTCTTAATAGCATTTGTTATAATATTCTCTGTATTAGAAGCAGCCTCACTGCTTATTGCAACCTCACTGCCTGTCTGATTATATGCTGTGCTAGTGCCACAGCCTGTAAGTGTTGAAGCAATAAGAACAACACTTAATAATACTGAACTATATTTAAATAAAGTCTTCTTAACCATAACTATTCCTCCATTTTCTTACTTCCTGATATATTCTTATATCTGTTACGGCATATACACCTTTGACCCGTTCATACATCTTTCTGATTACATATCCTGATTCTTCTTAGGCTTAAATCCTATACTTGTATTGATAATGAGCTTATCACATAATACAAACAATGATGGAAGTATGAAGATAACTACGAACATACTTATAATTGCACCACGCGCCATAAGTGTACAAAGCGAACCAATCATATCAACTGAAGCTATACATCCAACACCAAATGTTGCGGCAAAGAAACCAAGCGCACTAACAATAATTGATGGTATTGATGTTGAAAGAGCTATCTGGATTGCTTCCTTCTTAGCGTATCCCTGGCTTCTTTCCTTCTTATATCTTGTTGTCATAAGAATAGCATAATCGACTGTTGCACCAAGCTGGATAGTACCGATAACTACTGATGCAATAAATGGTATCTGTGTATGCGTAAAATATGGAATACCCATATTAACAAATATAGCAAATTCGATTGCTGAAACAAGTATAATTGGAAGCGATATTGATTTAAGTACGAACAGGATAATAACAAATATAGCTACTATCGATACCGCACTGACTGTCTTAAAGTCCTTATCTGTTATAGTGATAAGATCCTTGGTACAAGGAGCTTCACCAACTACCATTGCCTTAGAATCGTAAGACTTTACAATATCATTCACCTTACTAATCTGATTGTTAATTTCATCTGATGCTATTTTGTAATCTGTAGCAATCATCATTATCTGATAATCTTCACCCTTAAGCTCTGATACTGTCTTAGCCGGTAAGAATTCCTGTGGAATACCAGACTTAAGTGCTGTGTCAAGTCCGAGTGCGAACTGTACACCGTCTACATCACCTAACTTATCAAGCATTTCGTTAGCTGTATCTGTAGACATACTAGAGTCAGCAAGTATCATATAGATTGAATTCATATCAAAGTTTTCTTCCAGCTTCTTATTAGCCTGTGAGCAGGCAAGGTCATCTGGAAGTGTATCAGACAAATCATAATATACTGATGTATGATTCTGTCCATATATAGCAGGTCCTAATAATACAACAAAGACAATTACAAATATCCATGAGTGGTTTACTATAAATGTAGCAAGCTTATCGAAGTTTGGCATAATCTCACGATGCATTGTCTTCTCTAATGCCCTGTCAAATGTAAGTATCAATGATGGAAGGATTGTTACACAACCGATAACACCGAATACAACACCCTTTGCCATAACGATACCAAGGTCAAGACCAAGTGTGAAGCTCATAAAGCAAAGTGCAATGAAACCTGCAACTGTTGTTATAGAAGAACCAACTACGGATGTAAGTGTATTACTAATGGCAACTGCCATCGCTTCCTTGTGGTCATCCGGATATATTTCCTTCATTTCCTTGTAGCTGTGCCATAAGAAGATTGAATAATCCAGTGTAACACCTAACTGAAGTACAGCCGCAAGAGCTTTAGTTATATATGAAACCTCACCTAATAAAATGTTAGAACCCAGGTTGTATACAATTGCCATTCCTATACTTATCATAAAGAATACTGGTACAAGAAATGAATCCATAAATATAGCAAGCACGATACATACAAGAACTACTGCTATAAGTACATAAAGTGGTGTCTCTTTCTCCGAAAGATTCTTAGTATCCGTAACTACTGCTGACATACCACTTATAAAGGCCTGACCCTCTGTCTGCTCTCTTATCTGTATGATAGCATTCATAGTATCATCACTTGAAGTTGTATTATCGAAGAATATTGCAAATAAAGTTGTATCTGTGCTGTCATTCTCGAAATACTTTCTGAATTTTGATGGAACAATCTCAGATGGAACATCTTCACCAACTATTCCTGTGTAAGAAATAACCTGTGCAACGTGGTCTACATTCTCTACCTTCTTAATAAGTCTGTCAGTAGACTTCGTATCCATATTCTGGACAACGACCATCGCGTATGCACCCTTATTGAAGTCATCCATAAGAATGTCCTGACCCTGCATAGTCTCTATCTCATTCGGAAGATAATACAGAATATCGTAATTAACTCTTGTATTAAAGTATCCGATTGCAGATGGAATAAGAAGCAGGAAACTCAGAATAAGAATTGGAATTCTGAGTTTAACAATTACTTTTCCAAACTTTTCCATAACTCGCCTCATTTCTACGTCTGCGACGTAATTTTACTTTGATTGGACTGATAACCTCTCAATAATTAATAACTCTCTTAATTAATTACATTTATTATCAATTCAATACATATGACCGTGATCTCTCAAATATGACTTTTGGTCATTTTCTTTGCAAGTGTTATTCTAGCACAAAATGACCGATAGTCAATACTCAAAATGACTAAAAGTCATTTTTTTATAGATTTTTTATTTTCAATATGGTAGAATATTAATTGACAGAATAACTAATATTAAACTTGAATTTATTGACAAAATATTTGCATCTGATAAATGAAGTACATAATACGTCATTTATAACCGCATGAATAATGTTATTTATGCCTGCATTAGATTGGAGATTTTATGGGAAAACTTGAGAACAACAAACAACAGAAAAGGACTTCCCTCTTAGATACAGCTTTTAAGCTCTTTACAACGCAGGGTGTTTCCAAGACATCAATTGCCGAGATTTCTCAGAAAGCTGGAATTGCCAAGGGAACTTTTTATCTGTATTTCAAAGATAAATATGATATAAGAAATAAACTCATTTCTCACGAGGCAAGCAAGCTCTTTAAAAATGCAGTGAATGCATTAGAGCTTCATATAAAAGAACAGCAGATTAGTGACCATTCGTTTACAATTACATTTACCGAGGAGATTATATTTATTGCTGACAACATAATTAATGTGCTTAACACCAACCAGACACTTCTTACATTTATATCAAAGAACCTGTCGTGGGGAATATTTAAAGAGGCTCTTACAACCAATGTCGCTGATGACGACATTAATTTTAAAGATATATACTATGAAATGCTTGAAGACTCTGGTCTTAACCTCAACGAGCCTGAGATTATGCTGTTTATGATTGTCGAGCTTATAAGCTCAACCTGCTACAGCTCAATCCTTTACAAAGAACCAGCTGATATTGACAGGCTCAAGCCTTACCTTTATAAGGCCATTAAGGCAATTATCAATGAACATACAATAGAAGATTAGAAGATAAGAAATCCCCTTCCTTACCAGAAATATCATCTGATAAAGAAGGGGATTTGTACCACTTCACCTATATATTTTTAAATTTACTCTTAAATTTATTTTAGCTAAGACTCTCTTTTTAATCACTCTTTTATATAAGTTTTTAACATTTGTGTAACATTTTTCTTTTAAAAACTAATTTCCAAGAAGCTTATTATATATATCCCTCTTAGATACACCCCTGTCTCTGGCTGCTGCCTTCATAGCCTCTTTTTTATCAAGTCCCTGTGCTATATACATATCAACGTGTTCCTGCTCAGACATAGTAAGCCAATGTGCCTGTGCTTCCTCTTTAAGCTCATTTCTGTCTTTTCCAGCAATTACAAGAACATACTCGCCCCTTGGCTGGTTATTCTCATAATAACTGCACGCCTCTGCAAGCGTTGTAACCATACTATTCTCATATCGTTTGGTAAGTTCCTTGCATATAGTAACTGCCCTGCTTCCTCCTAACACCTCAGAAAGCTCTTTAAGTGTCTTTAAAAGCCTGTGTGGAGCTTCGTATATAATCATTGTTCTTGTTTCATCTTCAAGCTCTTTTAATATGTCTTTACGCTCATTCTTGTCCGCCGGAAGAAATGCTTCAAATGCAAAACGTCTTGTTGCCTGTCCCGACATTGTAAGTGCCGTTATACACGCTGCCGCACCAGGAACTGATGATACCTTAATTCCTGATGCAAGTGCCTGCCTTACAAGCTCCTCTCCCGGGTCAGATATTCCAGGTGTTCCAGCATCAGTTATTACAGCGACTGACATTCCTTTAAGCATCTTCTCAACAAGCACCTTTGCCTTATCATACTTGTTATATTCATGATAGCTTGTCATCGGCGTATTAATCTCAAAATGATTAAGCAGCTTTATGCTGTTTCTCGTATCCTCCGCCGCAATAATATCAACTTCCTTTAATATCCTTAACACCCTGAACGTAATATCCTCAAGATTACCAATCGGAGTTGCACACAAATATAACTGCCCAACTCCGCTATTATTATGAGAGCCATTAAATTCTTCAAGTGCCTGCACACTATCATAATCAATATCTGTAATATTATCTTCCATACTGCTCCTCTCTTAAATTCATACTAATTGTACATTTTTAAAAGTTCTTCCGTGTAACTTCCATCGCTATTGTATACAATAAGTGGTTCTTCCACTATAAGCTGTGAACGTCCGCCCTTTACCGCCTCTATAAGCACCATATTAGCTGGCTTATCTATATGCGGATACACAAGCCTTATACGCTTTGGCTCAAGGTGGTTATTCTTCATAGAAGTAAATATATCTACAAGTCTTGATGGTCTGTGAACCATATACATATGTCCCTTAACCTTAAGGCACTTTGAAGCTTCCCTTACAACGTCCTCAAGACTGCATAGAAGCTCGTGTCTTGCGATTGCCTTGGCACTCTCAGGATTAACAATTCCGTGATTTTCATTCATATATGGTGGATTGCTTGTAACCACATTAAAAGAAGCCCCACCTAAAATATGTGAAGCTTCTTTAATATCACCTTTTACAATATTAACCTTGTCTGACAGACTATTAAGTTCAACATTTCTGACAGCAAGGTCATAACTGATATCCTGAATTTCCAAGCCTGTATACATACTGCCTGGATTTTTCGCCTGCATAAGAATTGGTATTACACCATTTCCAGTACCCATATCAAGCACCTTCTGGTTCTTTCCGGCCTTCGCAAATGTAGACAACAACACAGCATCCATTCCAAAACAGAACACATCTGTATTCTGGATTAGTCTGAGATTATCCCTGCATAAGTCATCAATTCTCTCATTGGCATTAATACCTGCATTAATCTTAGCATCAGTCATCATTAATATGGGCTTTTCCTTCCTTTTTCTCAAGCTCTTCGAGTTCTTTTAACTCTTTATCATCTATATTCATTCTGTCGTTTCTTCTCTTAGGCTTAAATCTAAGCTCAGCAACAGGATACTCTCTTATCTCTTTCTCATCTCCATCAAGTGTGACAATTACCTTAACAAGCTGTCTTAACACATTAACGCTTGATACCTCACCCTTTAACTTCTCAGGTGTAGTAACATAATCTCCCACATTAGGAAGGTTGCTGTTAAGCTCCTCGTAAGTTTCCTGCTCATTCTTAAGACAACACATTAATCTTCCACAAATACCTGAAATCTTTGTTGGATTAAGTGAAAGACTCTGTTCCTTTGCCATCTTAATTGACACAGGAATAAATTCTGACAAATAAGTATTACAGCAAAGTGGTCTGCCACAAATGCCTATTCCTCCAAGCATTTTTGTTTCATCTCTAACGCCAACCTGTCTAAGTTCAATTCTTGTCTTAAATACTGAAGCCAAATCCTTTACAAGTTCTCTAAAGTCAATTCGTCCATCTGCCGTAAAATAAAATAAAACTTTATTATTATCAAAAGTATATTCTGTTTCAATAAGTTTCATTTCCAAACCATGTTTTGCAATTTTTTCTTTGCAAATTTTAAATGCTTTCTTTTCTTTCTCATTATTTTCAATTGCTTTTTTATCATCTTCTTCAGTTGCAATACGTATAACGGACTTTAATGGCATAATAACCTTATCATCCGCTACTTCTCTTATTTCCTGAACAACTGAACCATATTCAATTCCCCTTGCAGTTTCAACTATAACATGGTCTCCTACCTTTACCTGAAAATCTGCGGGGCTAAAATTGTATATCTTTCCTGCCTGTCTAAATCTAACGCCTATAACTTTAATCATTTCTGTCTCCTTGTTCTAACTGTTATCCAATCTATGTTTATTTTCCTGAAGTTTTTTCCTTAATGGAAAGTAATAATATTTCTATAGTGGAATCAAAATTAACATTTGACTTAATTCTGCTTTCTGCCAGATCTATTGCCTTAAGAATGTCATTAATATCATCAAATGAATATGTCTGACTCATTTTTTCTATTGTCATATACTCATCCTGAAAAATAATCTGGTCTTCTTCCTTAGTTGCCTTATAGACAAGTATATCCCTAAACCAAATTCGCATTAAGCTAAAGTATTCATCAATCTGCTTTTTAAAAGTTCCTGTTTTCTTAATTGCCTCCCCAATAATATCCATTCCGCCTTTTTCCAAAGACATAAACATTCCAACAACATACTGTTTTAATTCTTTAAATTCTTCAGATGTTGCAAGTTTAATCGCCTTGCCCGGATTTCCATTAGAAAATGTTGCTGCAACTCTTGCTTCATAATCCCCTACACCATACTGTGATGTTAATTGATTCTTTATTATATCTTCCTTTACAGGTCTGATATTTAACATGACACAACGTGATAAAATAGTTTGAAGAAAAGTATCCGCATTTGTAGTTAACAAGATTATAATGGCATATTCCGGTGGTTCTTCAATTGTTTTTAACAATGCATTCTGTGCCTGCACTGTCATCTTTTCACTTTCCGGAACAATATATATCTTATATGGACTGCTATATGGCTTAATGTCAATATCATCATTTA
>ERZ827104.1709-NODE-1709-length-18541-cov-6.191334_pt1 | contig 18541 bp, 13 predicted proteins | sample MGYA00519781_ERZ827104 | MGnify/ENA primary metagenome ERZ827104 (study PRJEB31778, sample SAMEA3449257) | human gut metagenome | biome: human gut; feature: human-associated habitat; material: faeces | place: United Kingdom | collected 2010/2012 ...
TCTCGGTGATGGCAGCCTCGTCGATGTCGGGCTCGGTGCCCAGCCAGTCGTTCTCATCGCCGGTGGGCAGCTGAACGGAGGACACAACGGCCTCGCCCTTGGCCTGTGCATAGCAGCTCTTGGCAGCCTTCATGACGGCCTCGGAGGTGATGGTGGAGCCGGACACGCCGTCGATCTCGGCAGAACCGGCAGCCAGCAGCTGATCGCGCAGCTCGTCGGCAGCAGCAGCACCGATGGAAGCGGTCTCGCCGGAGGTGTCCACGACCACGTCGGTCACGGCGCTGTCGGAGAAGGTCATGGTGACCTTGACGGTGGAGGAAATGCCCTCGGCAGTGCCCTCATAGGTGCCGGGGATGTAGGTGCCGGTTGCACCGGAAGCGGCAGCACTGCCGGAAGCAGCGGTGGAGGTGGAGCCGGAGGCTGCATTGCAGGCAGCCAGAGCACCGGCGGTGACACCGCTCATGGCGGCGGCAGCGGCGATCTTCAGAAAGCCTTTGCGGGAGATCTTGTTCATAGTGGTTTCCTTCTCTTTCTCTTCTTGTGTCTCTTTGTGATTTTTGGCCCTGCTCTGTGGAAAAATCTGCACAGAACCAACAAAAACAGTTTAGCATACCTGTGAAAAGTATGTCAATCAATTTGGGGGCACGGAACGCCTTAAACTTTGTTAAACATTTGGCGCAGGCACGGTCCGGTCAATGGAGAAAAATGCAGGCTCTGCGGGGATTTTGGCCAAAAACAATGCACGGAAACATTGCACAGGTGTTGCGGTTATGTTACAATTGAGTTGCACACAGAAGCCGGCCAGCCACGACCGGCAGAACGGCAGCAAACGCTGTCACGGAAAGGGAGATTTTGGTATGAAGGTGGCAATGATCGGGCACAAGGACTTCCCGTCCCGTTCGGGTGGTGTGGAAGTCATGGTCGGCGGGCTGGCAACCAGCCTGGTCCGGCGCGGTTATGAGGTCACCGTGTACAACCGCGGCCTGCAGAAGGGGCACAATGTTTACACGACCGAGGGCGTGCAGGCCCGCCGCATCTTTACCTTTCAGAAGGCGTCGCTGAATGCCATGGTCTATTCGTTCCTGGCCACCTTTGACGCCCTGACGCGGGACTGCGATGTGATCCACTACCACGCCATCGGCCCATCGGTGCCGCTGGTGATCGCCAAGCTGTTCGGCAAGCACACGGTGTGCACCGTGCACGGGCTGAACTGGAAGGTGGACAAGTGGGGCGGCTTTGCCAGCGCCTACCTGAAGCTGGGTGAGCGGGTGGCCGCAAAGTATGCGGATGATCTGGTGGTGCTGTCGGAGAGCGAGTGGAACTATTTTCAGGAGAAGTACGATCGTACCGCCATCCTCATCCCCAATGCGGTGCAGATGCGCCAGCCGCTGCCCTGCAACCTGATTCGCGAAAAATACGGGCTGGAAGCCGGGAGCTACATTCTGTATGTGGGCCGCATCTCGCCGGAAAAGGGCCCGCTGGACCTGGTGGAGGGCTATCTGAAAGCCCACACGGACAAAAAACTGGTGTTGGCCGGCCCCTTTGCGGAGACCGAGTACTGCACCACGGTGCGGGAGAAGATCGCGGGCAACCCCAACATCATCACGACGGGCTATGTGGTGGGCGACGCGCTGCTGGAGCTGTACAGCAACTGCGCCCTGTTCGTGCTGCCCAGCCACACCGAGGGCCTTTCGCTTTCGCTGCTGGAGGCGCTGTCGCTGGGGGTGAAGTGCCTCGTGAGCGACATCCCGGAGAACACCACGGTGACCGCCGACTACGGCACCGAGTTCCGCACCGAGGACACCGACAGTCTGGCCCGGGCGCTGGAGCGGGACACCGCCCGGCCCCTCACGCCGGAACAGCGCGAGGCACAGGTGGATTATGTGCGCACCAACTTTGATTATGATGTCATGCTGGATCGGTACGAGGAAGTGTATCACCATGTGATCGGTGACCCGCTCAAGGAGATACCTTCGCAGGCCAAGGCACACAGCAAGGCCGCAGCCGCCCAGGGAGGCGCAGCATGATAAAGGAAGAACAGAACCCGGTCGGGCCGGTGCTGACCGCGGCCGAAAGCCGCCGCCGGGTGCTGCACAACATGTGCTCGTCGCTGTTGTACAACCTGTCGGTGATCCTGTTCGGCCTGCTGCTGCCGCGGCTGTACCTCACCAGCTTCGGTTCGGAGCTCAACGGTCTGGACAGCACCATCAAGCAGATCTTTTCCTGTCTGACTCTGCTGGAAGCGGGCGTGGGCCTGGCCTCGCAGCAGGCCTATTACCTTCCGGTGGCCGTGGGCGACGGGAAAGCCATCAACGGCATTTTTTCGGCCACGCATCACTATTACCGCCGCACCGGTATCGTGTATCTGCTGGTCACGGTGGTGTTTGCGCTGCTGTACCCCCTGTGCATCAACACGGTGCTGTCCTACGGCACCGTGAGCCTGATCGTGGTGTTCTACGGCATCCCGGGCATCGTGAGCTATCTGGTGCAGGGCAAATACCGCTCCTTTATGGAAGTGGAAGGCAAAAACTATGTGATCACCTACATCACCACGGCCACCATGGCGGCGGGCAACCTGCTGCGCATGCTGGCGCTGCTGTTTACCCGCAGCATCCTGTTGGTGCAGGTGACCTACTGCGTGCCTTCGGTGTTCCAGGTGCTGGTGCTTACGGCCTATATGCGCAAAAACTATCCGTGGCTCAACGCGCACGATACCCCCAATCTGGAGGCGCTGGCCCAGCGCGGCTCGGTGCTGGTGCATCAGCTCACGAGCATCGTGTTCAACAACACCGACACGATCCTGATCTCCAGCCTGTGCGGTCTGGCGTCGGCCAGTGTGTACACCATTTATATGCTGTTTTTCTCCAACATCGAAAAGCTGTTCTACTCGATCGTCAACAGCATCAGTTTTCGGCTGGGGCAGCTGTTCTATGTGGAGCCGGAAAAGTTCAAGCGGCTGTACCGGCTGTACGATGCCCTTTACCTTTCCACGGCCTTTGCACTGTTCACGACCGTGGCTGTGTTCCTGATGCCCATCATCGCGCTGTATACGTCCGGTGTGACCGATGCCGAGTACCTTGACACCCGCCTGCTGGTGCTGTTCACGGCGGTGGAGCTGCTGTCCAGCGCCAAGCAGCCGTCGGGGATGCTGCTGAACATCAGCGGCCGCTTTGAAGAGACCCGGCAGCAGGCCCTGATCGAGATGGGCATCAACCTGCTGGTGTCGGTGATGTCGGTGCTGCGGTTCGGCATCGCGGGCTGCCTGTTCGGCACACTGGCGGCGCACCTGTACCGCTATACGGCGTTGATCCTTTTTACCCGGACCAAAGTGCTGGGAGAGTCGCCGGTGGGCGATTTTGTGCGGCTGGGCGTCAACGGGCTGCTCTGCTTTGTGCTGCTGTACCTGCTGGGATTTGACCGCTGCTATGGCGGCGGCTACCTGATGGTGTGCCTGAAGGGTGCGTTGTTCGGGCTGTGGGTGCTGCCGCTGTTCCTTGTGGTGAACGCGGTGCTGGACTGGCGCAATGTGGACACCCTGCGCGGGCTGCTGCACACGCTTACGATCAAAAAAGGAGCGACGGAGGAAAAACACGATGCGGAATGAAGAAACGATGTGCGAGGGCCTGCTCTCGGTCGTGATCCCGGTGTACAACATCCGGGACTATGTGGAGCGCTGTGTCCGCTCGGTGCTGGCGCAGCCGGATGTGCCGCTGGAAGTGCTCATCGTGGATGACGGCAGCACCGATGACAGCGGCGCGGTGTGTGACGCACTGGCGGCGGAGGACAGCCGGGTCACAGTGATCCATAAGCCCAACGGCGGCCTGTCGGACGCCCGCAATTACGGGCTGTGCCATGCACAGGGCGAGTATATCCTGTTCATGGACGGTGATGACTGGCTGGCAGAGAACGTTTGCCCCGGCCTGCTGCAGATGGCGCTGCAGGACCGGGCCGATGTGGTCATCGGCAAGGCGCATTTTCTGCGCGAGGAACCGGTGATGACCCGCTGGGAAGAAGCGGTGGAAAAAAACTTCACCTTTCACACAGTTTACACCGGTAAGGAGTATCTTTTGAAATGCCTGCAGACCGGTGGCCTGCGGGTGGAAGTGGGGCGGCACCTGTACCGCACCGGCTTTTTGCGGGCGAACGGCCTGCAGTTCTGCAAGGGCATCCTGCACGAGGACGAAGAGTTCACGCCGCGGGTGCTGCTGCAGGCGCAGCGGGTGGTGCTGACCGGGCAGGAGATCTACTATTACGATAACTGCCGCGCCGGTTCCATCACGCACGCGGAAGGGTTGAGCACCCGCCGTGTTCAGGACCGGCTGCGCATCTACGACAGTCTGGCGGAGATCTACCGTACGGTGACCCCGCGGGCGCTGCGCCGCCGCCTGCAGGATGACCTGTGCTGGAAGTATCTGGACTGCGCGGCGCGGTTCGATTGCAGGGCCCTGCCGGGCTACCGCCCGCAGCGGCTGCGGATGCTGCAGTTTGCCTGCACGCCCCGCCGCCGGGCCAAGGCAGCGCTGTTTGCCCTCTCGCCGGAGCTGTTCCGGCGGGTGATGAATCATTGAGCCATTGACGAGGAAAGGCAGAAGAGCATGGCGCAACATGCAAGAATAAAACGAACGCCCCCGCCGGACGGCGCACGCCGCCGATGGTGGCAGAACCGGCTGCTGCAGCTGCTGGCGGCTTTTGTGCTGCTGTGCGGCGTGGCAGCTGCCGGACTGAAACTGTACACGGATTATACGAATAGTCATTTTCAGGTGACCTTTTACCGGGTGACCTCCAGCCATGTGTCGGAAAAGCTGCGGGTCCTGTTTTTGTCGGACCTGCACCTGCGGGAATACGGCGAGCACAACGAGGAGCTGATCCAGACCGTGCAGGAGCTGGACCCGGACCTGATCCTGCTGGGCGGTGACCTTGTCACCTTCCCGAACCCGGAGTATGAGAATATGCTTTCGCTGTGCCGCAGCCTTGCCGATGTGGCCCCGCTGTACGGGGTGCTGGGCAACCACGAAAGCGAGATGATCTACGGCGGGGTGGATGACCAGCTGGCCGAAAAATTTTCGGAGGCCGGGGTGCAGCTGCTGCGCAATGAGACCCGCACCATCCAGATCGGGGAAAACAACGTGGAGCTCATCGGGCTGGAAGGTGCCCTGAAGGACTTTTACAAATACGGTGCCAGCGACTGTGTGGAGAGCCTGAGCCGCCAGTACGACACCTTCCGCATCTGCATCAACCATGTGCCCATGGCCTTTGTGGACTACATGCAGGATGCGCCCTTTGACCTGGCGCTGGCCGGGCACACCCACGGCGGCCTGATCCGCCTGCCGGTGCTGGGGCGGCTGTACACCGCAGAGGAGGGGCTGTTCCCGGAGTATGCGGGCGGCATGTACCAGCTGGACAGCGGGGCACCCCTCATCGTGGGCTGCGGCCTGGGCGACTCCAACCGGATCCCCCGCGTATACAATCCGCCGGAGCTGGTTCTGGTGGATGTGAACTGGTACTGAGATGAACGAACTTGAAAGGAGGCCCGGAGACGTGGTGACAAAGATCAAGCAGATCTTCAAACAGGCTGTGCTGCGCTTCTGGAGCCTGCGGGTGCCGTTGATCGTGGTGTGCATCCTGCTCGCGGCACTGCTGTGCACCGCACAATATCAGGACAGCAGCCGGGTGGCCTCGGCCCAGATGACCCTGAACTACTCCGAGGCATCGCAGGGGCTCAACCCCAACCGCACCCGGTTTACGACTACCGACCTGACCTCCGACGAGGTGCTGCAGAGCACCCTGTACAACGCCGGACTGGAAGGTCAGATGACGGTGGAACAGCTGCGCAAGGCCATTACGGTGGAACCCACCGATGTGACCAACGTGAGCAGCTCGGAAAACTACATTACCACCAGCTGCAGCATCAGCCTGCAGCTGGAAGAACCCTGCCAGCACCTGACCGCAGCCACGCTGCTCCGGATCTTCTGCGGCAGCTACAAGGATTATTTCATGGAGCACTACGGCGAGAACCAGAGCGTGTTCTCCTGCACCATGCCGGATTACTTTGACACCGAGCCGTATCTGCGCCTCAAGAGCCTGACGCTGCGGGCCGACCAGCTGGACCGCTACCTCACGGCCCGTGTCAGCGAGAACAAGAGCTATCAGGACGCCACCACCGGCAACACCTTCCTGAGCCTGTCCAAGCAGATCCAGAACGTGATCAACTACGAGATCCCGCGCATCCAGGCCTATATCCTGCGGGGCGGCCTGTCGGCGGATGTTTCTTCCCTGACGGCCATGCTGCAATACAAGCTGCAGATCGAGCAGCTGGACTATCAGGAGCAGATGGCCTACTACAACTCCGACAATCTGGGCATTGGCCTGTACGATGAGAGCATGAGCGCCATCGTCATGATCCCCACGCTGGACGAGAACAGAGAGTTCTATATGTCCCGCACCAAAACGGCGCTGGACACCATGGCCAGCGACGCCGACGGTGCCCTGGCGGAGGCGACCTCCCATCAGGATGTGATCACCACCACCCAGTATGTGGTGCAGCAAATGCAGACCATGAGCGACCCGGCGGGTCTGACCACGGTGAACGCCATGCTGCAGGAACTGGAAACCACCATGGATCAGATCCAGCAGGCACTGCGGGTGACGGATGCCTCCTATATCATCTATAAGACCCAGAACTACCTGGTGTTCAACTATGCGGCCGGCTCCTTTGTGCAGCAGATCGGCCTCAAGCGGGTGATCGTGGAAATGGCAGTCTTTGTGGTGCTGTGCTTCGGCCTGTGCATGGTGCGCACCGCCCGGCAGATCCGGAAGGAGGAACAGCGTTGAAAAAGTTTGATATCCTGCGCTACCTCCGGCGGTTCTTTGCACTGGTGCTGGCCGTGACCATGGCGGGCACAGTGGTGGTGTACTGGTACTGCAAGAACAACCAGACCTACACCGCCAGTGTGAACATCAAGTACCTGCACGACGGCATCAAGGACGGCTTTGCCCCGGACGGCACCGCCATGAACGTGGACGAGATCTATTCTTCCATGGTCATCTCGCAGGCCATGGAGAGCCTTGGGCTGCAAAGCGGCATCAACCTTGTGCGCTCCCACTGCACGGTGGAAGAGCTGATCCCGGACGACCAGAAGGCCCTGCAGGAAGCTCTCATCGACAAGGGGGAAGAGTCTACCTACTTCCCGGACGAATACAAGGTGACGCTGGTGGTGGACGGCAGCCTGGGTGCGAGCTACGCCCGCCGGGTGCTGGATGCCATCATCAGCAGCTATTCCACCATCTACACGGAGGAATATGTGGAGCTGCCCCTGACCATGAACCCCTCCAGCGGCCTGCTGAACAGCGGCTACGACTATTACGAGTGCGTGGACGTGCTGTCGGCCGACACCACCGAAGTGCTGAACTATCTGGAGGATAAAAAGACAAACTATCCCAACTTCCGCTCTTCGGTCACGGGTTATTCCTACGAGGACCTGTACGACATCTATAAGATGCTGTACGACTACGAGATCCCGTCGCTGTACGCGAATGTGATGACCGGGCCGCAGGTGCGCAACGCCGACAAGCTGTGCCGCAACCTGACCCAGAGCATCGAGAGCAGCGTGCAGAACGAGCAGGTGTATCAGGAGCGGGAAGCCTACCTCAGCGGCCTGATCCAGAACTACTCGGAGAAGAACCGCGACCTGATCAACTACCATTACCACAACGACGCCAACGACAGCGGCACCGACTACATCCTGAAGAATGTAGAGGCCTACGATGACAACCAGAGCAAGCAGATCACCTACGATTCGCTGATTTTGGAGTATGTGGAGATCGACAAGACCCTGCGCAGCAGCGCCATCCGCCGGGCCTACACCCAGCAGCTGCTGGACACCTTCCAGGCAGCCGGCGGGGTGGGCGGCGATGAGGCCTCCCATGCCGCGATCGAGTCGGAGATCAACAAGTACGAGCAGACGCTGGTGGACTACTACCAGATCGTGAACCAGACCAGCATGGAGCACAACCGCTCCCTGAGCGCGGACTATCTGCAGACCACCAGCTCCACCAGAGTGTGGCCCAGCATCAACACCAAGCTGTATCTGGCCATCGGCTTTGTATTCTTCTTCCTCGTGGGCTGCGCACTGGCCGTTGTGGTGGGCCGTTCCCGCGACTTTGTGGAATACTTTATGTATGTAGACAAAAAGACCGGTCTGCCCAACCGCGACCGTGTGGATGCCATGATGGCACGGCTGGAAAAGCAGGGCCTGCTGCCCAGCCACTTTACCTGCATGTGCTTCCAGTTTACTAGCCTGAACCATCTCTCGCGGGAGTATGGTTACTCGGTGGGCAACCATGTCCTGCGGGACTTTGCCGGGCTGGTGGCGGCCCTTGGCACCGAGGAGAGTTTCATCGGTTCCAACGGTGCGGGCCAGATCGTGGGCTTCTTCCGGGAATGCAACGCCGTCAAGGCGGAGGCCATTCTGGAAGTGCTGGACGAGCAGATCCAGGAGTACAACAGCCTGAACCCGGATTACGCCATCGAGTACAGGGCAGCCAGTGCCACCTCGGATGACGAAAAGGAATTCAACATCCGGGATCTGCTGCGCTGCGCATTCAAGAAGCTGCGGGTTGCCAATAAGCCGCAGCCGGAGACCGCACACGAGACGGTGTAAAAAAGATAAGGAGGCGGCAGTCATGCTGCAGAATCAACGGGCCTGCCAGCTCGTCCGTTCCAAAACCGGCTGTGAGCCGCTGGCACTTGCCGTGGCGTGGGGTGCCCGCACGGCGGGCCGCTGTGCCGCCGGGGTGCTGGGAGCCGTGAAGCATCAGCGCTTTTCCGACCAGCAGCTGGAGACCTTTGCCGCCCGCGCGCCGGGCATCTGCCCGAAGCCGGTGTGCGATGCCGGGGAGCCCTGCCCGCTGCCGCCGCAGGACGATGCGGTGGATGTGTCGGTGATCGTGCCGGTGCACAACGGGGAGCGCTTTTTACGCGCCTGTCTGGACAGCATCCTGCACCAGAACACCACTCGCCGCCTGCAGGTGCTGGCGGTGGAGGACGGCTCCACCGACGGCAGCGGGGCCATTCTGGCCGAGTACGCCCGGCAGGGAGGGGTCACCGTGCTGCACCCGGAGCAGGGCGGCAGCGCGGCCCGCGCCCGCAACACCGGTCTGGCCCGGGCGGTGGGCCGTTGGGTCCTGTTTGTGGATTGCGATGACTGCCTGCTGCCGGACGCAGTGGAGACGCTGCTGGCGGCGCAGGCGCGCACCAGGGCGGATATCGTGCAGGGCGGCTGGCAGTATTGCGACGAAGCCGACACCCGCGGTGCGGTGCAGCAGTACGCAGAAGCGTGCTACACCGGCCCCCGGCGGCTGGATGTGGTGGAGCTGCCCGGCACTCCCTGGGGCAAGCTGTACCGCCGGACCCTGTTTGAACGGGTACGGTTCCCCTCCGGGTACACCTGTTTTGAGGATGCCATGATCCATTTCTGGGTCTTTCCGCGGGCGAAGTGCATTGCTTCGACAAAACCTGTGGTATATTTGTGGCGCAAAAATACAATGGGGCTCACCGCGACCTCCCAGAATACGGCCAAAGCATTGCAGGCCTACTGGGTGGCTGAAGAAATGCTGGACGATGCGGTGCGTCTGGGCCTGCCGCAGGATGCGCTGTTTGCCTGCAACCTGATCCTGCAGCTGGCCAATTACTGCTATGTGTGTGTGGCCGGTCTGCCGGAGGCGGACCGGCAGACGGCCTTTGCCTGCTGCTGTGTGCTGTACCGCCGGTGGGCAACGAAGCTGCCGGATCCCCGGACGCTGCCCTATGCCGTGCGGCTGGCGCAGCGGGCGCTGGAACAGGCGGACTATGGGCTATGGCAGCTGCAGGGCAGACTGTTCCAGCTGATCAACTGACCGGTTTACACCGGCACGGAAAGCGAGGTGGACCGCGTGCAGGATGTTTCCAAGATCCTGACCCGGAAATATTACGGCAAAAAAGACCCGTTCCGCAGCCGGGAGTTCCGCCAGCCCCGCTGGATGGAACTGTTGGCGGTGCTGCTGTTCACCGTGTCCGGGCTGGGCGAAGGCAAAAGCATCAATGTGGTGCTGGGCGGTCTGCCCAAGGCGGTGACGCTGGCCTTTGTGGGGCTGGCCGGGCTGGAATTTTTCATCCGGGGTGATTTTGACCGGTTGAAAAAACTGGCCGGGCCGTCCGGGCTGTACATCCTGTATCTGGCGGTGCTTGCCGCCTGGTCCATGTTCATCTGGGTGCGCAACTTCACGGCCTTTGCCTCCATCACCCGCGGTGTGGAAAAGATCCTGTATCAGAGCATCGCCACGGTGGTGGCCATCTGCTGCGTGTACCTGTACGGGCGGTTCAGCATCGACCTGTTCACCATCGGCATCTGCTGCGCAAACCTCTTCATCCTGTTCAGCGAGGTGCCCGCCTATGGTGTGGGCGAGAGCGTGAGCTCCCTGCTCACCAGCATTCTGTCGCTGGGCAACAACACCTATGGCTATGCCGAGCGGCTGGAGATCCACGAGGTGACCTTTCTGGAGGGCATCTTTGTGCTGTACTACCTGTTCTTTTCGCCAAAAGAAACCAAGCAGCAGCGCACCCGCAACTGGGTGCTGGCGGGCTGCTCCTTCTTTTTTGTACTGGCGGGCATGAAGCGCATCCTGCTGCCGGCGCTGGTGGTCTCGGCCTTTTACATCTGGGTGCTGCGCCGCAGCCATGCCAAGGAAAAGCTGATCATGCTCACCGGCGTGGCCTGGGTGACCCTGTTCTGGGTGTATCTGTATCTGGTGCACACCGGGGCCATCTCCCGGCTGCTGAACGCTGTGGGCATCAACATGATGGGCCGCGATTACATCTGGAGCCTGGCCAAACCCTATTATCAGTTCTCGCCCACCTTCATCGGGCTGGGGTTCGAGGCGGTGGACGCCATGGTCACCCGCTTTTATGAGATCGGCCTTATTGATGTGGCCTACCCGCTGCATAACGATATCCTCAAGGTGTTCGTGGAACTGGGCTTTCCGGGGCTGTGCTTCTGGTGCGCGTTCCTGTACCTGATCCTGCCCTGGTTCTGGACCAAACGCTACGGGCCCGAGGCCGGCATCCTGTATTTTGCCATCCTCAACCCGCTGTCCATGACCTACCTCACCGACAACACGGCCTTTTATTTCTGGTGTACCATGGGTCTGCGCATGATCCCGCTGGCGGTCTGCTGCTTTGCAAAGCCGACGAAGGACCCTGCCGCCCAAAAACAGACATGGCAGCCGCCCTCGGCGCAGGAGGTGCAGCGGCGCATCCGGGCACAGTACCGGGAGAAAGGAAGTTCTTCATGATCCACATCCTGCAGTCGGTCAGCAACATGGACCGGGGCGGCATCGAGTCGATGCTGATGAACTATTACCGGCATCTGGACCGCACGCGGTTCCAGTTCGATTTTCTGGTCAACAAGAAAAAGCCCGGCTTTTTTGATGACGAGATCCGCGCACTGGGCGGGCGCATCTTCCAGAGCCCGGGCGTAGCCCCGCAGAGCTACCTGGCCTACCTGCGCTCTATGCAGCAGCTGCTGACCCAGCACCCGGAGATCAAGGTGCTGCACGCCCACAACGAGGCCATGCAGCTTTTTGCGCTGGAAGGCGCTAAAAAGGCGGGCCTGCCGGTGCGCATCGCCCACGCCCACAACACCCGTCTGCCCAAGGACGCCAAGCTGCCGATTAAATGGTTCTGCAAACAGTTCATTCCCGGCGCGGCCACCGATTACTGGGCCTGCGGGCGGGCGGCCGGCATCTACTACTTTGGACAGAGCGCGTGGGATGCCCGGGGCGTGACCCTGCGCAACGCCATCGACCTGGACCGCTTTGGCTACCGGCCACAGGTGCGGGCAAAGCTGCGGGCAGAATATGGCCTGAACGATAAGCTGGTGGTGGGCTGTGTGGCCCGCCTGATGGCGCAGAAGAACCACACCCGCCTGCTGGACATCTTTGCGGCCCTGAAAAAGGTGCGGCCGGACAGCTGCCTGCTGCTGGTGGGCGAGGGCGAGCTGCGGGCCGAGCTGGAAGCCAAAGCCGCCCGGCTGGGCATTGTGCAGGATGTGAAGTTCCTGGGCGTGCAGAGCGACACCTCCGTCTGGTATCAGGCCATGGATGTGTTCGTGATGCCCTCGCTGTTTGAGGGCCTGCCTGTGGTGGGCATGGAAGCGCAGGCGTCCGGTCTGCCCTGCGTGTTCTCCACCGGCGTCACCGAGGAAGTCCTGCTGCGGCCAGACAGCTGCCGCATTTCGCTGGAACAGCCGGACGAAGCATGGGCCGCAGTGCTGAAGGATGCGGACCGCAATCTGCCCGACCGTGCGCAGGCGGCGGCACAGGTGCGGGCTGCCGGGTACGACATCCGGCAGGAGACCCTGCGCCTGCAGCAGCTGTACACCGGCCTGATCGCCAAAAGGGGGGCCGCACATGCCTGAGATCAGTATGATTGTTCCGGTTTATAACGTAGAGCAATATCTCCCGGCGGCACTGGACTCTCTGCGGGCCCAGACCTGCCCGGACTGGGAGGCCATTCTGGTGGACGACGGCTCCCCGGACGGCTGCGGGGCGCTGTGTGATGCGGCCGCCCGGCAGGATGCCCGCTTCCGGGTGATCCACCAGAAGAACGCCGGGGTCGGCGCGGCCCGCAATGCCGGGTTGGCTGCAGCCCGCGGCACCTATGTGCAGTTTCTGGACAGTGATGACGCACTGGAGCCCCAGATGGTGGAGGTGCTGTGCCGCACGGCCCGGCAGACGGACGCCGACCTGATTTTGTTCGGCGGCTATGAGGAGCACTACGCGGCCGACGGCACCCGTACCGGCTGCACCGACATTGCCCCGGTTCTGGAAGGGGTATACCGGGGCGACCCCTGCCCGCAATTGTTCCCGCAGCTGTCGGCCATGTCGCTGGTCACGCGGCAGCTGTTCCGCCGCCGCTGCATCGAAGAGGGGAATTGCCGCTTTACCGATTACAAGATCGCGGAGGACGCCCTGTTTTTCGTGTCCTTTTACCGGCAGCACCTGCACTGTGTGGTGGGCATCCCGGAAAAGCTCTACCGCTATAAGCTGCGTGCCTCGGGGTCGGCCTCCCAGAGCTACCACCCGGAGCGCCTGACGGATAACTTTTACCTCTCGGACGCGGTGGAGGCTGTGGCAAAGAGCTGGGGATTAGAAAACGACCCCGCCTGCCGCCGGGCCGTAAACCACAGCCGGGTGCTGGACCTGCAGCTGGGCATCAAGAATGTCTGTCTGGGGCCGCTGAGCTTCCGGCAGCGCACCGCATGGCTGCGGCAGGCGTTGCGCATCCCGGCGGTACGAGCCGCTGTGCGGGACATGCCCCTGCAGGACGCCCGCAGCCGCAACGACCGCATCAAACTGGCCTTGCTGAAGGTGCGGCTGTGCGCGGTGGTCGTTGCCCTGTCCAGCTGGAACAACCGCCGCTGAAAAGACGAAACAACAAAAGCGCCCCTGTGCACCGGATGGGTTCCGTGCACAGGGGCGCTGTATTTTATAAGGAAAAAGCGGGGGCTCAATCGTCGTCGCTGTCCAGCTTGAGCACGGCGGTAAAGGCCTCGCTGGGCAGGGAAACGCTGCCCAGCTGGCGCATCTTCTTTTTGCCTTCCTTCTGCTTTTCCAGCAGCTTCTTCTTGCGGGTGATATCGCCGCCGTAGCACTTGGCCAGCACGTCCTTGCGCATGGCCTTGACCGTCTCACGGGCGATGATCTTGCCGCCGATGGCGGCCTGCACCGGGATCTCGAACAGGTTGCGGGGGATGTTGTCCCGCAGCTTTTCGCAGATGCGGCGGCCCTTGGCGTAGGCGTTATCCCGGAACACGATCATGGACAGCGCGTCCACGGGGTCGCCGTTGAGCAGGAAGTCCAGCTTGACCAGATCGCTCTCGCGGTACTCCTTGAACTCATAGTCGTAGCTGGCGTAACCGCGGCTGCGGCTCTTGATGGCATCAAAGAAGTCGTACACGATCTCGCCCAGCGGCAGAGCATAGTGCAGATCAACGCGCACATCGTCCAGATACTTCATGTCGATCAGCACGCCGCGCTTGTTCTGGCACAGATCCATCAGGCCGCCCACATAGTCGTTGGGGGTGTACAGGTGCACGTCCACAAAAGGCTCTTCCTGCTTGACGATGTTGGAGGGATCCGGGTAGCTGGAGGGGTTGTCGATCATCTCCACAGTGCCGTCGGTCAGGGTCAGGCGGTAGCGCACGCTGGGCGTGGTGGTGATGATGTCCAGATCGAACTCACGCTCCAGACGCTCGGTGATGATCTCCATGTGCAGCAGGCCCAGGAAGCCGCAGCGGAAGCCGAAGCCCAGAGCCGCACTGGTCTCCAGATCAAAGGTCAGGGAGGCGTCGTTCAGCTGCAGCTTTTCCAGTGCGTCCTTCAGATCGGGGTAACGGGCACCGTCGGCGGGGTAGATGCCGCAGAACACCATGGGCTTGACCTGCCGGTAGCCGGGCAGGGCCTCGGCGGTGGGACGGGAAGCCAGCGTGACGGTGTCGCCCACGCGGGTGTCCTGCACAGTCTTGATGCTGGCGGTCAGGTAGCCGACTTCGCCGGCCTGCAGCTGGGCGCAGGGGGTCAGGTTGGTGGCACCCATGTGGCCCACTTCCACCAGCGTGAATTCAGCCCCGGTGGCCATCATGCGGATGGTGTCGCCGGGCTTGACGGTACCCTCAAACACGCGGATGTAGACGATGACGCCCTTGTAGCTGTCATAAATGCTGTCAAAGATCAAGGCCTTGAGGGGGGCGTCCGGGTCACCGGTGGGGGCGGGGATGTCGGTGACCACCCGTTCCAGCACCTGATCCACGTTCAGGCCGGTCTTGGCGGAGACGCGGGGCGCGTCCAGGCAGGGCAGGCCGATCACGTCCTCCACCTCCTGTGCTACCTCGTCCGGGTGGGCGCTGGGCAGGTCGATCTTGTTCAGAATGGGCACCAGCTCCAGATCATGCTCCAGTGCCATGTAGGTGTTGGCCAGGGTCTGGGCCTCCACGCCCTGCGTGGCGTCCACCACCAGAATGGCACCCTCGCAGGCAGCCAGACTGCGGCTCACCTCGTAGGCAAAGTCCACATGGCCCGGGGTGTCGATGAGGTTGAATTCGTAGGTCTTGCCGTCCTTGGCGGTGTAGTTCATGGTCACGGCGCGGGCCTTGATGGTGATGCCGCGCTCACGTTCGATGTCCATGTTGTCGAGGATCTGGTCCTCCATGGTGCGCTCGTCCACGCTCTTGGTCAGCTCCAGGATGCGGTCCGACAGGGTGGACTTGCCGTGGTCGATGTGGGCGATGATGCAGAAGTTGCGGATATTGTCTCTTGCCATGTAGTTCCTCCGGTTGGGATTTATGCTTCCAGGATCCAGTCCTCCACAGCCACGATCTGTCCGTGGTCGCGGTAGACGCGGGGCACGCGGCGGGACACGCCGCACAGGACTTCATAGGAAATGGTGTCGGTTTTGCGGGCGATGGTCTCGGCGGTGTCGCTCACGGTGCCGCCCCACAGGATGGCTTCGTCGTCCTCGCGTACCTCCGGCACATCGGTCACGTCCACCATCATCTGGTCCATGCACACCCGGCCCAGCACCGGGCAGGCTACGCCGTGAATTTCCACGACGCCCTTGCCGCAGCTCAGTTGGCGGGGGTAGCCGTCGGCGTAGCCGGTGCACAGGGTGGCCACCTTGGTGGGTTTTTCGGCGGTGAAACGGCGGCCGTAGCTGGCACACTGGCCGGGCTGCATCTCTTTGATCATGCTCACCACGGTCTTGAGGGTCATCACCGGGCGGAAACAGCCAAAGCGCACCTCATCGCTGGGGTCGTAGCCGTACAGGATGATGCCGGGGCGGGCCATGCAGCGCTCCCGGGGCAGGCCCTCGGGCCAGTCCGGGTGCAGCATGACTCCGGCGGAGTTGTCGCAGTGCACCAGCTGCGGTTCCTGCCCGGCGGCTTTCAGGGCGTGGAAGGCCTGCACGAACAGGCGGTGCTGTTCGGCGGTGTAAGCAATGTTGTCCTCGCTGACGTCATCGGCCACTGAGAAGTGCTGGAACAGGCCGGTCATCTCCAGCCCGGGCAGGGCACAGGCGGTGAGCATGTCCCGGATGGCGGCGTCAAAATCGGTGCGCAGGGCAAAGCCGATGCGGCCCATGCCGGTGTCGGCCTTCAGGTGGATCTGCACCCGGCCGCCTGCGGCCACGGCAGCATCGCTCAGGGCCTTGGCCTGCGCTGCCGAGTAGCAGGCCACCGTGATATGGTTCTGGATCAGGGCCGCCGCGTAGCCGGGCTGCACATGGCCCAGCACCAGAATGGGCAGGGTCAGCCCGCCCTTGCGCAGCTGCACGGCCTCAGTCAGGCAGCTCACGGCCAGCCAGGCGGCACCCTCTTCCGCAAAAACGCGGGCGCACTGCACGGCGCCGTGGCCGTAGCTGTCGGCCTTGACCACTGCGCACAGCGGCAGGGTACCGGCACGGGCCTTGACCGCGCGGAAATTATGGCGAAGGGCTTCGAGGTCGATCTCGGCCCAGACATGTTTTTCAAAGGGTTGGGTCTGCATCATGATTCATCCTTCTTTGCTGTTTGTATAAAGCTGCTGCGCCCGGTGTGAACGGGCCGCCAGCCGTCGATGCCGCTTTCCTGCAGGGCGTGCAGGGTCTTTTGCCGGAAGGCGTGGTCGGTGCGGCAGCGTTCCCGGACGAACTCTTTGGTCTGCTCGCGCACGGTCACGCCGTCGGCGGGGCAGCGGCTCTTGACGATGGGCAGGCTCTCCTCCCGCACGGCACACTGCACCTCGTATTCGGTGGCCAGCAGCATGGGGCGGATGAGGGTCAGGTCCCGCTGGGACAGGTAGGTGACCGGCGAAAAGCAGCCGATGCGGCCCTCCCGCCAGAGATTCATGTAAAAGGTCTCCACAGCATCGTCCAGATGGTGCCCCAGCGCCACCTTGTTGCAGCCCAGCTCCTGCGCGGCGGTGTGCAGGGCACCCCGGCGCAGCTTGGCGCAGAGGGAACAGGGGTTCTTTTCCTGCCGGTATTCAAACACCACCGGGCCGATCTCGGTGCGGCGGATGTGGTAGGGCACGCCGTACCGGGCAAACAGGGCCTGCAGGGCGGTGTAGTCCATGGGCTGGTGGTCGAACTGGGGGTCCAGCGTTACCGCCACCACCTCATAGTCAAAGCCGATGTACTGCCGCAGCATGGCCAGGCCTACCGTCAGGGCCACACTGTCCTTGCCGCCGGACACGCCCACCATCACCCGGTCACCAGGGGCCAGCATCTCGTAATCCTGCACGGCTTTGCGCATCAGGCCGCAGAGCCGCTGCATGGCACGCTGCTCGCTCATGACAGGCTCACGCTTTCCACCAGATTGACGATGTCGTTGATGGAGGCCAGCTTGGTCAGGGCCGAAACATAGACCACATCGCCGCTGTCGTAGGTGATGGTGGCCAGCACGGCATAATAGGTCTGGATATCGCAGCGCACGGCAGTGACCTCGGCCCCTTCCACCGTGATGTTGGCGGTGCGGGGCTTGATGATGCCGTAAGCCTGTTTCAGGTCCTTCTCAGAATCGTCGATGAAGTCCGGGTAGGTGTCGGCGGTGCCGCGCTGCAGCAGTACGGCCTGATAATCCTCCGCGCCGTCGGCCGAGTCGGCCGTCGCCAGCTCCAGCACAGTTCCAAGGGTGGCGTCCTCGGTCATCTGGCAGACCTTCCAGATGCTGCTGTCGTAATACACCGAAACTCCGTTGGTGCCGGTGTAGTGGGTGTCGGGGTTGGCGGGGGTCTGCCGGTTGACCAGCAGGGTGAGGATGATGTACGCCACGATGCCCAGACAGATGAAGATGGCCATGGCGGCCAGCAGCTTGGAGGTGCGGCGCTGGGCGGCGGTGTTGTGGTCGATGTCGTGTGGCATGAAAAGTTCTCCTTTTGTAAGCGGTGCAGCGCAAAGCTGCCCATATCCTTTATAGTATAACACAACCGCAGGCAAAATTGTAGCGGGCAGGTGCGGAAAATATCCACGCACCGGCAAAAACTTTTTTGAAAAATCGAAAATTTGAATTCGTGAGGATTCAAGAGAAAACGAGAGATTTTGAGAGAACGGAAAATTTTCGCCGAAAAAATCAAAAAATGCTGTTGACAGGCACCTTTTTATGATGTATACTGACACTCGCGCCCCAGAAAGGCGCCTGAAACGTACAAAAAGCTTATCAGGAGGAAATAGATATGAGCACTACTCTCGTAAAGCCCGCTGAAGTCGAGCGCAAGTGGTATCTGCTCGACGCTGCCGGCAAGAGCCTGGGCCACGTCGCTGCTGAGGCCGCTGTTCTGCTGCGCGGCAAGCAGAAGGTCGATTACACCCCCAACGTGGACTGCGGCGATTTCGTGGTTGTCATCAACTGCGACAAGGCTGTTCTGACCGGCAAGAAGGCCGAGCAGAAGTTCCACATCACCCACAGCAAGTACATTGGCGGCCTGAAGAAGGTCCAGTACAGCAAGCTGATGGCTGAGCACAGCGATCTGG
>ERZ827104.1715-NODE-1715-length-18452-cov-3.327064_pt1 | contig 18452 bp, 17 predicted proteins | sample MGYA00519781_ERZ827104 | MGnify/ENA primary metagenome ERZ827104 (study PRJEB31778, sample SAMEA3449257) | human gut metagenome | biome: human gut; feature: human-associated habitat; material: faeces | place: United Kingdom | collected 2010/2012 ...
TACCGGACAGCTCAGCATCCTTATTCCTCCTCAGGCAGCGCGGCGGCACGGATTACCGCAAAGACACCGCCGCCATTGCCTTCCTTCACCGGCTGGCTCTCGTTGACCAGGGTGTAGACAGTCTGACGGCGCTCCTCCGGACGGAAGCCGGTGCGCTCCAGCAGTGCTGTGATCTCCGCTGCCGAATGGAAGGTGGCATGGCAGTAGATGGGGTCCTCCATCTTGAACTGCTCATACTGGGCACCCAGCTCGGTTTCCCGGTCCAGGAAGGCGATGACAAACTTGCCGCCCGGCTGGAGCACCCGATGGATCTCCCGGAAAGCTGCCTCCGGATCGGTGAGGAAGCAGTCCACTGTCACCATCAGAGCCAGATCATAGGCTGCATTTTCCAGCGGAAGCGCCTCAGCCTCGCCCTGCACGAACCGGATGCCCCGGCGCTCTGCCCAGGAACCCATATCCGGCGAAGGGTCCACGCCTGTGCCAATGCCGAACCGGGACGCGAAAATTCCGGTTCCCACGCCGATTTCCACGCCATTGTGAAACTCCGGCATCACCTGACGGATGGCCTCTGCCTCCGACTCCAGCAGCAGCGGGTTCTCATCGAACCAGCTGTCATATCCGGCTGCTTTTCCCTCAAAAATATCCATGGTACTACCCCTTTTCCTTTATATAATTCTGTTTTTAGAGTAACAATCCCCTCTGCCGCTGTCAAGAGCAAATCTTCGGTTTCTTGTGGCAGATGATATTTTCATGCTACAATGAAAACAAGATCATTCTGCTTTGGAGGGCGCCTATGTATTTTCCGGAAAATATGACTGCCGCGTATTTTTTCTTTGATACTTACCCTGGCTATTTCCTGCAGGCTCTGCCCATTGCCCTGCTCGCCGGCGGGCTTTGGGCTTTCCGGCTGCGGAAAACTGCCCTGCCCCTGCCGGAACGGCTGCGGTCGGTACTCTTTGCCTGCTACCTCACCGGGCTGCTCTGCCTAACCCTGTTCCAGCCGGTGATTGCGGAACTGTACCGTCTGCTGTTCGGTCTGCCCGGCGCCGGGCTGCACTGGTCGGTGAATTTCAGCTTCCGGCTGAGCCTGGACTTCCATCGCCGCTTCGACAGCGAAAACCTCTTCAACCTCCTGATGTTCCTGCCCTTCGGCTTTCTCTGCCCCGGGAAGCGCACCGGCTCCGGCTGGCTGCGGACGGCAGCCGCGGGACTGGGGCTCTCCTGCGCCATTGAACTGCTCCAGCCCTTTTTCGGGCGCAGCTTTGACTGCAATGATATTCTGCTCAATGCCCTGGGCGCCCTGATTGGCGCAGCGCTTTCGGGACTGCTGGCCCGGTGGCATGCCGCACGGACTAGGTCGGCGTCTTTGTGACTTAGTCACGGATAAAACTGCCCCGATGGGCTATACTGACATCAGTGATAACGATTATCATTATTGATTCTGAACCAAGTTTTCAAACCCATACATCAAACAAGAAAAAGGAGTTGCAATTATGGCTAAGAAGTTTTACAAGTGTGCAAAGTGCGGCAACATCATCTCCAAGTATGTGGATTCCGGCGTACCGGTTGTATGCTGCGGTGAACCCATGATGGAGCTGGTAGCCAACTCCACCGACGCTGCCGGTGAGAAGCATGTACCGGTTGTGGAAGTAAACGGCAACAAGGTCATTGTCAAGGTTGGCGAGGTAGCCCATCCCATGACTGAGGCCCACCTGATCTCCTGGATCTATCTGGAGACCAACTTCGGCGGTCACGAGAGAGTTCTCTCCCACACCGATGAGCCCAAGGCTGAGTTTGTACTGGCTGACGGCGAAAAGGCTCTGCGTGCCTATGAGTACTGCAACCTCCACGGCCTGTGGAGCGCTGAAGTCAAGTAACTGACACCCATCTCCTCTGTAAATTTACCATACACCTTCGGACAGCCGGTTCCTGCGATCTATCCCCGCAGGGCCGGCTGTCCGGCATTGGGGAGAAAATAAAATGTGACTGCATCACGGAAAGAATCTTCCCGGCTGCGGTACAATACAATCAGTACAAGAAAGGGGACTGACTTATGAGCAATGTCATCATCATCGGAAACGGACCGGCAGGTGTATCTGCTTCGCTGTACACTGCCCGTGCCGGCGTAGAGACCACCATCATCGGCAGCGGCCTGGGTGCTCTGGGCAAGGCTGAAAAGATCGAGAACTACTACGGCTTTGCAGAGCCGGTGGATGCCAAGGAACTGGTGGCTGCGGGCATTGCCCAGGCCAAGCGTGCCGGCGTCAACTACATTGAGGACGAGGTTGTGGGCATCGGCTTCGGTCAGAAGCTGATGGTCTCCACCAAGACCAACTCCTATGAGGCGGATTATGTCGTACTGTCCACCGGTGCTTCCCGCTCCACTCCCCCCATCCCCGGCCTCCGGGAGCTGGAAGGCCATGGCGTCAGCTACTGCGCTGTCTGCGATGCCTTCTTCTACCGCGGCAAGGATGTGGCAGTGCTGGGCAGCGGCGAATATGCCATGCATGAAGCCGGCGAACTGCTGCCGGTCGTGGGCAGCGTCACCATCCTGACCAATGGCGCTGAGCTCACCGGTGTCCTGCCCGAAGGCGCCAAGCTGGATACCCGGAAGATCGCAGCCTTTGAGGGCGACGGCGTTGTGGAGAAGGTCACCTTTGAGGACGGCGAGAGCCTGGCTATCAGCGGCGTATTTGTTGCCGTAGGCGTAGCCGGCAGCACCGACCTGGCCAAGAAGCTGGGCGCTGCCACCGAGGGCAACCGCATCCTGGTGGATGAGAAGATGGCTACCAATGTACCGGGTCTGTATGCCGCAGGCGACTGCACCGGCGGTATGCTCCAGATTGCCAAGGCGGTTTATCAGGGAGCCCAGGCTGGCACCAGCATTGTAGCGGAGATCCGCAAGAAGAAGTAAGGCCTCCCGGGCCTTGATCGAATCAGGAGCCGGTTTCCTCACTGGAAACCGGCTCCTGGTTTTTATATTCAGCGGCGGCTCTTGAAAACGCCGCTAAATTATACTAAAATAATGGTAGATTCCAATCCTTTGAAACCGAGGTGATTCCCATGCTTTCAGAGCAGGATATGAAACTCGCAAAATGCACCTATACCTTTTGGGATAAACTCACACCGGAACAGCAGGAGTTCCTCTGGGAAAACCTCTATCCGGTGAGCTATCACAAAGGGGACATCATACACAACGGGGAGTACAGCTGTATCGGCGTTGTCCTCATCAAGACCGGCGGGCTGCGGGTATTCATGCTCTCGTCCGAGGGCAAGGAGATCACCCTTTACCGGCTGGGACCCCAGGAGGTATGTGTGCTGTCAGCCTCCTGTATCCTGCAGAATATCACCTTTGATGTCTGTGTGGAGGCGGAGGAGGATACCGAAGCCCTGCTGATTCCCTCGGCCCAGTATCAGAAGCTCATCAAGCAGAACATCTATGCCGAAAACTTCACCTATTCGCTGGTGATCGACCGGTTTTCCAATGTGATGTGGGCCATGGAACAGCTGCTCTTCATGCGGTTCGATAAGCGTCTGGCCATCTTCCTGCTGGACGAGCTCTCCAAGACCGGCAATCCCCGGATCAATCTCACCCATGAACAGATCGCCAAATATATGGGAAGTGCCCGGGAAGTGGTATCGAGAATGCTCAAGTACTTCGCCAAGGAGGGCATGATCGAAATGTCCCGGGGCGGCATCCGTATTCTGGATAAGGAAAAACTCCGGGAACTCACCGTCTGACTTCCCCATCTCCCCCCTGAAACAGGAGGTATTGCGATGACCTGGATCTTTCTCCATGGCCTTGGGCAGGCGCCATCGGCCTGGCAGCCGGTACTGCGCCGCCTGGAATCGGAACTCACCGTCCACTGCCCCTCTCTTTCAGAGCTGGCAGCCGGTGACCCCCGCTATCCGGCCCTGCTGAGCGCCCTGGAAACTGCCCTGGATTCCATACCGGGACCGCTGCACCTCTGCGGGCTGTCCCTGGGCGGCGTGCTGGCGATGGACTACGCCCTCCGCCATCCGGAGCGGGTGGCCTCGCTGGTGCTCTGCGGTACTCCGCTCACCATGCCCCGGAATCTGCTGCGGCTGCAGGATTTCCTGTTCCGCCTGATGCCGGAACGGGCCTTTGCAGGCAGCGGCTTCAGCCGGGAGGCCATGCGTCAGCTGGCTGGCTCCATGGCAGAGCTGGACCTCCGTCCCCGGCTGCCGGAGCTGAGCTGTCCGGTGCTGGTGCTCTGCGGCAGCAAGGACCGTGCCAACCGCAAGGCTGCCCGGGAACTGGCAGAACAACTGCCCCAGGCCCGGCTGCACTGGATCGCCGGAGCCGGACATGAAGCCAACCTGGATTCGCCGGAAGTGATGGCAGAACTGCTCCGGGGCTTCTACCAGAGCCTGTCCTGACCGGCAACATTCTGTCCCTGTACATAAAAAGAGCGTCCGCAGTCAGTGCGGACGCTCTTTTTTGCATGGAAACTCAGTCCCAGATAAAGAACCAGATATTCGAACGCATCAGGTCGCCTGCCAGCCGTCCCAGAGAGGCATCCTCCCCGCAGGTGAGCACCCGCTCAGGGCAGAAGATTCCCTGCTCGGCAGCCAGCTCCAGGCAGCGTTCCCGGGGCACCGGCTGCTCCACCGCAAATTCCAGGATGTCATGGCTCACAGCCGCGGGCCAGGCACCGTACTCCTCATACCAGCGCCGGGCGGTCATCATCATGGCAAAGGGGGTCGGACAGTTGTTCCAGCCGCCCATGGGCAGCCAGGCCATGGCCTGCCAGGGCTCCTTCACCGGGATCTCCGCCAGCAGGATATAGTCAGTGCGTCCGGTGCGTTCGTCCCAGTAGGAGGTAAAGCCTTCGATCTCCCCGCCTTCATCCATGGCAGCCTCATCTGCCTCACCGGGAGTCAGCAGCTCCTGTCCGCCGGTGGGAATCACAGCGATGGTCGATCCGGTTACCGGCATGCTCAGCAGGCTCTGACGGTATTCCTCCACTGCCCGGGGGGAGAATTCCTCTCCATCGCTGTCCGGGTCACTCTGCTCCAGCATTCCCTCCAGCAGCAGGTCGTCACAGCGCACCAGCACCGGCACAAAGCCCTGCTGCTGACCCTGGCGGCGGGCTTCCCAATAGGTTTCCATAATATCGCCGTCCTCATCTGCCGGACGGATCAGTTGGCAGGGGCAGGAGAGATACTGCTCCATCTGCCGGATCAGTTCCAGCTGTTCCGAGTCAATTTCCTTGATATCCCGTGCGTCCATAGACAGCCTCCTGTTTCAGATCAAAAATTCTGTGTATCAGTATAACACATTCTCCCCAAAAGAAAAACACCTGCCGGTATAAATCCGACAGGTGTTTCAGATGCAATGCTGTTTAGCGGTCCAGCAGAGCCAGGATGGAAGCCTTGGGCTGCATACCGATGGAGGACTTGTAAACTGCGCCATCCTTCATAACCACCAGAGTGGGAATGGACATTACACGGAACTGGGAAGCCAGCTCGGGCTGCTCGTCTACATTGATCTTGCCCACCTTGTAGCTGCCGTCCGACTCCTCGGCGATCTCATCCACGATGGGGGATACCATACGGCACGGACCGCACCAGGTAGCCCAGAAGTCCAGCAGGACCGGAACGGGGCTCTTGAGAACCTCAGACTCAAAGTTATCCTTAGTAATGGTAATAACGCTCATACCCTTTATCTCCTTTCGACTATGTATGCCTTGCGGCTTGGTTTCGTTGTCTATGGTTTTATTATATCCATCCGCAGCTGATTCGTCCGTGACAAAGTCACCGAGAATCAGTCTGGACCGGAAAGCCAGGATTTACACAGTCATAGGGAGAAAAAAGGAATCAGCCTCTTGCCACAGCGGATTTGCAGAGCTCATAGCCGCCGCCGGCTGCCAGGGAAACCAGTACGGCATTGAGCAGGCTGAGCATACCGCCGGACAGGGTGAGTGTGCCGGTAAAGAGCTGGGCTGTCAGCAGGATTGCCGCCGCGGTGAGATAACTCAGCAGACGGGGCGGCAGACCGGGCAGCAGACCCTTGAGAAATTCCACCAGGATTCCGGTGGCGACACAGGCTCCCGAATAGGTAGCCAGCAGTTCCCAGGTAAAGAATTCATTCATCGAAGCATTTCCTCCCTCAGTTCATCGATGCGGTGATGGGCATTTTTCTCGCTGGCTTCCAGCTGATAGACCCGTTCCACCAGATTGTTGTGCTTATCCATCTTCTGTTCCAGGTACTGGATGCGTACCATCAGGCGTCCGTAGACCGCCGCAAAGGAACACGCGTAGGCCAGGATCTGGACCCAGAATTCAGTGCTGAGCTGCATGGGTAACTCCCTCCTTTTCGCACAGGCCAAAGTCAGAGGAAGAGCCTCTGCAACCATACACGGAAAAACAGCCGCCTGACGCAAAGATCTGCGGCAAAAACGGCTGTTTCTGAATATATTTTCAGATTTTCGGAATTATGCACAATCACAGTGGAAATCAACCATAGGGAGCTGTGCAGAAATCAGAGATCATCGGTGACGATCCGGGCCTGACTTCCTCCGGAGGGCAGTTTGGTGACCAGGATCTTGCGGCTGATGCGGGTCTTGAGGGAATCCACATGGGAGATGATTCCCACCAGACGGCTGCCTTCGGAAAGACTGTCCAGTACAGCGATGGCCTCGGACAGACTGTTCTCGTCCAGGGAGCCGAAGCCCTCGTCCACAAACATGGTATCCAGCCGGACACCGCCGGCAGCGGACTGGATCTCGTCCGAAAGCCCCAGCGCCAGTGCCAGCGAAGCCTGGAAGCTCTCGCCGCCCGAAAGGGTACGCACATCCCGGCGGGGGGCATTGTAGTGATCCACCACATCCAGATCCAGACCGCTCTGGCTGCGCAGGCTCATGGCCTGTTCCCGCCGGGCCAGCTCATACCGCCCGCCGGTCATCGCCATCAGACGGATATTCGCCCGGGCAGTGACCCGGTCAAAGGTCGTCATCTGCACAAAGGTCTCGAGCATCACTTTTTCCTTGCCGGTGATGGTGCCCGAAGCGGTATCGCTGAGCGCGCCCACCCAGCCCAGCTCCTGTTCGGCTGCCGCCAGGTCGGCACTGTGCTTCTTGTAGCCCTCGGAAGCCCGGCGGTTGCTGCGCAGCCGTCCGGCACATTCCTCCTTCCGGGCCGTGAGCGCCGCTGTCTGCTCCCGGAGCTGCTTCTGCCCCTCGAGCAGACGGGGCAGCTCCTCCGGATCACTGCCTGCAAGCTGCTGTTCCAGCGTCTGGATGCGGCTCAGACAGGCGGTGCGCTCGGTGCGGGCAGTTTCCAGCCGGGCCCGGGCAGATTCCGCCGCCTGACGCAGGCTTTCCAGCTCCTCTTCCCAGCGCCGGATCTCCGCCTGGGCCTCCTTCTGTCCCGGATGTTCCAGCCCGGCCCGGAGCTTGTCCGCTCCCTCCCGGGCCGCTGCCAGTTCCCCGGTCAGACGCACCCGCTCCTCTGCCGCGAGCTTCTCCTCCCGGGCAGCCTGATCCAGCTGGCTCACCAACTGGGGCAGCTCCCGCTTTTCCAGCGCTTCCAGCCGGGTGCGGGAGGCCTCCAGCCGGGCTTTCTCCTGACGGAGCCGGGTCTGTTCCGCCCGGGCGGCTGTCCCACTCCGGACAATCTCCTCCTGGGCTGCTTCCAACGGGGTCTCCTCTGTTCCCAGCCAGGCGAACAACTCCCGCCGCCGGGCATCCCGGTCGGCCTTTTTCTGTCCGGCCTCGGTGCTGGCCCGGGTCATCTCCTCCTGAGCGCTGTTCATCGACTTCTGGGCAGAGCGGAGCTGCTGCTGGGTGGGGGCGTGCTCGGGCAGCCGGGCCGGAACCGGATGGCTCCGGGAACCGCATACCGGGCAGGGCTCCCCCTCCCGGAGTGTCCCCGCCAGCACACCGGCCTGGGCATCCAGATAGGCCTGGTGAACCCGCTCATAGCTCTGGCGCTCCTGCTCATAGGCCGTCCGGGCGTCCAGGTAGGCCTGCTGAGCGGCGGTGAGCTCGGTCTCCGCCCCGGCTGCCGCCTTCCAGAGCCGGTGAGCTGCCGCAAGGTGCTCCAGCTGCCGGTCCTGCTCTGCCAGTGCCGCTTCGGTACGGGCCAGCGTCTCCCCGGTTCCCCGCAGGGATTCCCGCTCCTCTTCCAGCCTGCCACGGCGCTCAGTCAGGGACTGCGCCAGTGCCTGCATCTGCTCCAGCCGGGACGCCGCCCGGTTCAGGGCGCTGCTGCGTTCCTCTGCCGCCAGCATGGCCCGTTCCAGCTCGGCATACCGGGGCAGCTTTTCCCGTGCCACCGCCAGACGGTCGGTGAGGGCTTTCTGCCGCTCTGTTCCCGCCTCGGCCTGCTGCTGGGCCTTCTGCGCCGCTTCCTCCTCCGCCTGGGCAAGGGTCAGCGCCTTCTGCTCTGCCGCAAGCTGCTTCTGAGCCTCGGCACGCTGCCGGGCTGCCCCCAGCTGCTGCTCCATCCGGCTGGACTGCTCTGCCAGCTGTTTCAGCTCCTGATCCAGCGCTTCGGTTTCCGCTGTGTCCCCGGCGATGAGCTGATCCAGCAGCCCCGGGATCTCGGCGGCGGGCAGCTCGTCCGCCCGGGCCAGCAGCAGATCGCCATAGAGCGGGCTCTCCGGCGGACACTCCACCGCCTCCAGATACTGCCGCAGTCCGGTCAGCTCGGTCTGGCGGCGGTTTTCCAGTGTGCGTTTCTCTGCGGCAAGGCGCTCCTGCAGCTTTCCGAACCGCTCGGTGCCGAACAGCTGCCGGAAGATCTTCTTGCGCTCCTCGGTGGAGGCCAGCAGCACCCGCAGGAAGTCCCCCTGGGCGATCATGGCGATCTGGGTGAACTGCTCCTTGGTCAGCCCGATGATCTCCACGATCTTCCGGGTGACTTCGGTGGGTTTGGTCAGCGGCTGGGCCAGGCCGGTGCCGGTGAGTTCCGCCTTGGCAGTCTCCCTGGTGACGCCGCCGCCCCGCAGTGCCGGACGCTCATAGGCCGGGGTGCGCTTCACCCGGTAAATCTTGTCGCCATAGGCAAATTCCAGCTCCACATAGGTGCGGACAGACGGCTCGGCATACTTGCTCCGGAGCATTCCCGGCTCCCGGTTGGAACCACTGGCCTCGCCATAGAGGGCAAAGGTGATGGCGTCAAAAATGGTGGTCTTGCCGGCGCCGGTATCCCCGGTGACCAGATAGAGCCCGCTTCTGCCCAGGTCTGCCATGGGCAGGGTCACTGTCCCGGCATAGGGGCCAAAGGCGGACAGGGTCAGACTGAGTGGTCTCATGCTTCTTCCTCCTCCCAGATCTCCCGGATCAGCCGCTCCAGCAGCCCGGTCTGTTCCGGACTCAGCGGAGCGCCGTTCTGCTGCTCATACAGCGCCGCAAACAGCTCCATGGGCGTGCGGCGCTCCGGCTCGGCTTCGGCGGTGATCTCCCCGAATGCCCGGGTGCGGGCATTGTCGTACCGCAGCTCCAGGATATTCGGGTAGATGCTCCGCAGTTTGGCAATGGCGTCGGGAATATCCTGCTCGTCGGTGAGGGTCACCTGCAGGTAATCCTCCACCGCTGTCCCCTGCCAGGTGCTGCGCCGGGTGAGCTCTTCATAGCTGCCCCGGATCTTCCGCAGCCGCCGCAATGGGCTGAGCGGAACGGTGCGCACTGTCACCTCGCCCTTTTTTCCCAGCTCGGCGATGGTGACGCTCTTCTCCTGCCCGGCCTCGGATACCGAATAGGCCAGCGGCGCCCCGCAGTAGCGGATGGTGCCGGCACCCCGGATCTCCTGGGCCGAATGGATATGACCCAGCGCCACATAGTCGAAGGCATCAAACACCGAAGCGTCCACATTTTCCACGCCGCCCACGGCAAATTCCTCAGAACCGCCCGGCGCCGCCCCGGTGACAAACTGATGCGCCACCAATACCTGACGGTCCGCCGCAGGGGCAGCCTGTGCCAGCACCGTCTGGACCGCCTGGGTATAGGAGGTGATCTCCGCATCGGGGTACACCGCCCGGACATGAGCCGGACGGATAAAGGGCAGCAGCCACACTGCCACTGTGCCGTACTCGTCCTCCAGAAGGTGCGGGGTCAGCTCACCGTCATACACCGGCGAAAGATACACCCCTCCCTCGGAGAGCAGCCGTCCGCCGAAGGCCAGACGCTCGGCGGAATCGTGGTTGCCGCTGATGAGAAAGACCGGGATCTTCTCCCCGGCCAGGGCGGTGAGAAAGTCGTCCAGCAGGGTCACAGCCTCAGCCGGCGGCAGGGTGCGGTCATAGACGTCCCCGGCAATGAGCACCGCATCCGGCCGCTCCTCCCGGGCAATATCCAGGATCTGCCCGAGAATATACCGCTGATCCTCCAGCAGGGAGATATTATTAAGGCGTTTGCCGATATGCAGGTCCCCTAAATGCAGAAATTTCACTCTGCCTCACTCCTTTCAGAACCGGGAATTTCCGCCGGGCGCAGGAATTCCTGTGCCGGACTGCCGTCCACCTCCACCAGCCTGCCGGGACAGAATCCCAGCCGCTGGTACAGGCTCCGGGCGGCTTCCCCCTCGGGCACTCCCTCCTGATAGGTGATGAGCTTCACCGGACGGGCCGGGTCCAGCTCCCGGAACATCCGCTCTGCCAGCTTCCGGGCAATTCCCTGACGCCGATGCTGCGCTGAAACTGCCAGGAATGCCAGCTCATTTTCCGCCCGGGAAAAGGCCAGCACCCCGCAGATGGTACCGTTTTCCACAGCGCAGAGCGCCTCCTGCCGGGAAATGGCTCCAGCAATGTCCCGGGCATAGCCCTCCATGCTCTCCGGGGTTTCCAGCCCCGGGAAAAGATGTCGCATCGGCTCCACCAGCCGCACCCAGCCGGACAGGTCGCTGTTCTCTGCCAGTCGGATCTCCATATTTTCGCCCTCCCTCGGATGTAATGGGTCTATTATAGCATACTCACCCCGCTTCCGACAAAAAAGACCTCCCCGGAATGCGGGAAGGTCTTTTGGAAAAGCGGAAATTACTGCTGGCTGCGCAGCTTGATGTGTACTTCACGCAGCTGCTGCTCGGTCACCTCGTTGGGAGCGCCCATGAGCAGATCCTGTGCGTTGGAGTTCATCGGGAAGGCGATAACCTCGCGGATATTCTCCTCGCCGGTGAGCAGCATCACCATACGGTCTACGCCAGGAGCCATACCGGCATGGGGCGGTGCACCGTAATGGAAAGCATTGTAGAGAGCCGGGAACTTGGAGATCATAACCTCCTTGGGATAGCCGGCAATCTCAAAGGCACGGATCAGGGTATCCACATCGTGGTTGCGCACCGCACCGGAAGAGAGCTCTACGCCGTTGCAGACAATATCATACTGCTGGGCATAGATGGTCAGCGGGTCCTTGGTGTTGAGCGCTTCCAGACCGCCCTCGGGCATCGAGAACGGGTTGTGGGTGAAGCCGATCTCACCGGTTTCCTCATCCAGCTCGTACATGGGGAAGTCCACAACGAAGCACATCCGGAAACTGTCGGTGTCAATGAGGTTCAGGCGGCGGCCCAGCTCATTGCGGATCTGGCCTGCCAGCTTGGGAGCGGTATCCTTGGCGTCCGCGATGAAGTAGAGCACATAGTCGGGCTTGAGGTTGCCGCGGCGGGCGATCTCAGCACGCTGCTCGTCGCTGAGGAACTTGTCAATGGGGCCGGCATAGGTCATATCTTCATTGACCTTTACATAGCCCAGGCCCTTCATGCCGATGCTCTCAGCAAACCCCAGCATCTGCTCGAAGAAGCTGCGGGGCTGATGGGCACAATCCGGCACCGGAATGGCACGGACAGTCTGACCGCGGAAGGGCTTGAAATCGCTCTCCACAAACAGGTCGCTCAGGTCGATGATGCGCAGGGGATTGCGCAGGTCGGGCTTATCCGAACCGAACTGCAGCATAGCGTCATCATAGGAGATACGCATGAACGGAGCCTTGTCCACCTTCTTGTCCGAGAACTTGGCGAAGGTATTGGACAGCACTTCTTCTGCCACAGCGAATACTTCCTCCTGAGTGGCAAAGGCCATCTCAAAGTCCAGCTGATAGAACTCACCCGGGCTGCGGTCCGCACGGGAATCCTCGTCACGGAAGCAGGGAGCGATCTGGAAGTAACGGTCAAAACCGGATACCATCAGCAGCTGCTTGAACTGCTGGGGAGCCTGGGGCAGTGCATAGAACTTGCCGGGATGCTTCCGGGACGGTACCAGATAGTCACGGGCACCTTCAGGGGAAGAAGCAGTCAGGATGGGGGTCTGGATCTCAGTGAAGCCCAGACGCTCCATCTCACTGCGCAGGAAGGAGATCACCTTGGAGCGCAGGATAATATTATCCTTGACCTTCTTATTGCGCAGATCCAGGAACCGGTACTTCAGGCGGACTTCCTCCTTGGTATCGGTGGACGCATTGATTTCAAAGGGCAGATTCTCCATGACCTTGCCCAGAATGGACAGGCTTGCGGCACGCAGTTCCACAGTACCGGTGGAGATCTTCGGGTTGACAGTTTCGGGATCACGCCGGGTGACCTCACCCTCGATGGTAACAACAGTCTCCTTGCGGACACCGTCGAGCATGCTGTCCTCGGGAATGACTACCTGTACGATGCCGTACTGGTCCCGCAGATCGACAAACCGGATGCCGCCATGGTCGCGGATGTTCTCCACCCAGCCGGCCACACGGATCACTTTGCCGATATCGCTTTCGCTCACTTCGCCGCAGGCACGGGAGCGATACTTGTTTTCGATAATCATGAAAGCAACCTCACCTTTTCCTCTATTTATCGGCAGCACAGTACTTATGGGAGCTGTCCGCCGGTATCAGACTTGATTTTCAGGGGTATGCCCAGCAAATAGACATACCGATACCTTATAATAATACCGCATAGCACCCATATTGTCAATGAAAAAACCCAGGCTCCACCCTGCAAAAACCGCCCGGCAAGGGGATTTTCGGGGATCGGGGCGGGTGGAAGCGCAGTATTTCCGGCGGCGGATTGCAAAGCCGGCGCGGACGGGAAATCCCCCGCCCCATACAGGCTGCCTGTATATGAAAAAAGCACCCCCGTAGAGGTGCTTTTTATCCGTATAGCTTTTTAGGCGTTGGCATCCCAAATAATAAATTCCTGAGTCCAATAAAGTTTGCCATTAGCCTCGTAACACCCAACACCGAATTTATTGCCGTACGCCGAATAATCTCCCAACATAGTTCTTCTGTGTCCGGAAGAGGCCATCCAATCGTTCACTATTTCCTGTGGAGTATCCTGTCCCATTCCAATGTTTTCTCCAAAGGTGTAATGGCCATACATGCCACTTGCATCGCCGTTTGGACGGGTATGAGAATAAAGTGATGCTAACTCTTCCGCTCGAATCTGTGCCCATTCCATTGCCGTGTCATCTACCTCGAACTCTTCCAGTCCAGCATTCACTCTTGCTTCGTTTGTCAAGCGGATCACTTCTTGACGGAATTCTTCAATGTCAACATCATCTGGCTCGGAAGAAATGGAACCATGAGAACTGCTAGAATCACCGTCATAATTCACACCACGATACTCATTGAAGGCACTAACGAACCAACTGAACTGAACGTCCGACTCGGCCATGCCCAATCCATTGGCCCGAAGCAACTGAGTCACAACATCAGAAGGAACCATGCCTACGACATTGCTACCGGCATCGCGCAGTACATAACCGGCTTTGCCATTATAGGATTCACCCAGACAAGTAGCTGCGGGAGTTTCCCAGTCATAAACCTCAATGTTGTAGCCGGACATTGGTCCCTTGCCGCTGCTGGTATTGCTGGTCTGGGCCGGGGCGGTCTGCTGGACCGGCGCGGCAGAGGAGGTCTGAGCCGGTGCAGAGCTGGAGGCGTTGTCCGTCGGGGCGCTGCCGGAAGCGCTGCTCCCGCTGGTATCCTCCCCTTCGCCGGAGGTGTCAGATTCGGTGCCGTCCTCGGCTTCCCCGTCGGTTTCTCCCTTGAGCTCGTCCAATTCCGCCTGGAGCTTTTCATTCTGCTCCTTCAGGGCGTCATATTCTTCCTGGGTAATAGTGCTGCCGGAGGATTCCTCCCCGGAGGTCGTCCCGGCACAGCCGGTCATCGAAAGCAGCATCAGAAGCGCCAGCACACCGGCAAATGCCCTGTTTTTCAGACTGTACATGGTTTCACCGCACCTTTCCAATCGACAGATTCTTTCATTATTATACAGCTTTCCTGTGAGGTCTGCAAGGCAGATCACTTCTCCCGGCAGACCTGGAAGATGTAGAACTTGAGGTAATAGGACTCATCCGCTGCCCAGAGGATGGGGTGGTCGGGGGCCTGGGTGCGGTATTCCACCTGACGCAGCCGCACATGGGCGCTCCGGGCGGCCTGGGCGATGGTCTGGGTAAACAGCTCATAGGTCATGAAGTGGGAACACGAACAGGTAGCCAGATAGCCGCCGTCCCGCACCAGCTTCATACCCCGGAGGTTGATGTCCCGGTAACCCCGGGTGGCATTCTTCACCGAAGCCCGGCTCTTGGCAAAGGCAGGCGGGTCAAGGATCACCACATCAAACTGTTCACCCTGGCGTTCCAGCTCGGGCAGCAGGTCGAATACATCGGCGCACAGGAACTGTACCCGGTCAGAGAGCCCGTTGAGCTCGGCATTGATGCGGGCCTGATCCACCGCCAGCTGGGAGGCGTCCACACCCAGCACGCTGGAAGCCCCGGCAATACCGGCATTGAGGGCAAAGGAACCGGTATGGGTAAAGCAGTCCAGCACCCGGGCATCCTTGCACAGCCGCTGGATGGCAAGACGGTTGTACTTCTGGTCCAGGAAGAAGCCGGTTTTCTGACCGTCCTCCACATCCACCTCATAGCGCACACCGTTTTCCACGATCTGCACCCGGGTGGGGAATTCCGCCCCGATAAAGCCCTTCTGCCGGGGCAGACCCTCCTGTTCCCGCACCTTGACATCGCTGCGCTCATAGATGCCCCGGATCTCCACGCCGTCTGCCCGCAGCACTTCCACCAGCAGGCTGAGGATCTCCTCCTTCATGCGGTCAATACCCAGAGCCAGCGACTGCACCACCAGCACATCCGAGAACTTATCCACCACCAGGCCGGGCAGGAAATCCGCCTCGCCGAAGATGATCCGGCAGCTGGAAGTATCCACTGTCTTTTTGCGGTAATCCCAGGCGTTCTGCACCCGCATCCGCAGGAAGTCCCGGTCAATGGGCTGACCGGCCTTGCGGCTCATCATGCGCACCCGGATCTTGGAGCGGCTGTTGTAGAAGCCGGTACCCATGCCATAGCCATCGAAGTCCCGCACCTCCACCAGACTGCCGTCCTCAGGAGTGCCCTCCACCTTGTCGATCTCATTGTCAAAGATCCAGGCGCCGCCGGCTTTCAGGGTCCGGCCTTCGCCCTTTTTCAGAATCACTGCTGCCTGTTCCATATTTCTCTTCCTTTCTCACTAAAAACGGGGAGCTGCCTGCCCCCCGTCGGTTGTTTCCAGTATTGCTCAGGCTGCCGAAGAACTGCTCTCAGACGAAGAGCTGTCCTCTGCTTCGGAGGAGGCCTCCCCGCTGAGCTCCTCGGCGGTGAGCGGTGCGATCTCACGCACTTCAGTATCGCCGGTGACCATATTGCCGCCCATCAGCTCGCCGAGCATGATCTTGAAGTTATTGGCGGAAATGGTGGCACCCGCTACATTCTCCATAGCGGGAAGATCCCCGTCTGCCCGGTTGAAGGCCGACACGATCTTGCCCAGATAGACTGCCACACTGTCGCCGGGAGCCTTGTCATTGTCCTTGAGGGACTGGGCAAAGGAGGAATCCGCCGACTTCTTGGTGCCGGACTCATTGAGGGAATCCAGCTCCACGATCACCACATTGCCATGCCATACCTGGGCAATGACATAATCCTTCCAGCCGTTTTCAAACTCGCTCATCTCCGCCTTGTAGACCCCATCCTTGAGGCCGCTGCCATCGCCGAGCACATCCACAGTATCATCGGTGCTGTACCGCAGGTGAGCGTTTTCCAATGCCCGCTCCACCAGCAGACGGAAGCAGTCACTGCTCTCGGTGGCGCCGGTGACGGTTTCAATGCCCTCCACCGTCCTGGCGCTGTTGAAGGAGTCCATCAGGGCCGGTACCGACTCGGAATAGGGCACCTTGGGATTGATCTCGGTATCCTCACTGCGGAGCTTGCCCTCCTCGTCCACAGCATCGAATTCCTCCACTGTGGGCACGCCGCCGGATACCTTCAGCACGATATATTCCTTATAGCCGCTCAGGTCGAAATCCTGGACGGTCACTTTATAGCTGCCATCCGCATAATAGGGCACCTCCACCTGGGTGGACTCGCTCTCCGAATCTGCCTTTGCCGGGCCGTCCAATACCGCATCCACCAGGGCTGCCAGCTCCAGGCCATATTCCGGGCCGCCGGCGGTCAGTGCCATGCTGTCCGGATCGCCGCCGGCTGCGGCAAAGTCCTCCATGGCCTTCTTTGAGAGGTTCGCCGGGGTCGGCTCAAAGGTCAGGTACTCCGAAGCCCCCTCCTTCATGGAGTCTGCCAGCTCAGTATCCGCGCTGCGCAGTTCCCCGGAGGCATTCTTTCCGTCAAATTCGGTGACGCTCACCTTGTCGCCGGCGATCTCCACCACCACATAGGTGGTATAGCCGTCCGCACCGGCTGTATCAAACTGCGCTGTATAGGTGCCGTCCCGGTAGAGCCGGGTTTCAGTCTGGGGCTCTTCCTTCTCCCCGCAGGCTACCAGCCCGAAAGTCAGCAGCGCCGCACAGCCCAGTGCCGCAGCCCGCCGCAAAAGTGATGTATTCCTCATAAAAAACTCCTGTTCAAGATCATTCTCTCTGCTCTGATTCCGGCGGGAAATCCGCCCGGGAACCTGTCTGCCCTGTTTTGACAGAATCAATTTCTATTATACAACACTCCCGTCCGCTGTGTAAACAGATTTTTCCCCAGTCAGAAAATGCGTCTGTTCCAAAAAAAGTTCGTGATTTTTACAGACTTTTATGCTACCATAGTAGTGTTATGGAGGTGTCTGACTTATGACTGTCAAGGAGAGAATTGCCGCCCTCAGAGATAAGATGAGAACAAACGGCATTGATGCATATATCGTGTTCGATTCCGATGAACACATGAGCGAATATCTGCCGGAATACTATCGGGAGCGCAGCTGGATCTCCGGATTCACCGGATCGGCGGGCACGGTTGTAGTAACCCAGCAGGAGGCCGGTCTCTGGACCGATGGACGCTATTATCTGCAGGCTGCCAGCCAGCTCAGCGGAAGCGGTGTCACCCTGTTCCGGGCTTCGGACGCCGGTGTGATTTCCCTGACGGACTATCTGTTCAAATCGGTAGCCTCCGGCGGCACCATTGCCCTCAACGGACGGGTGGCTTCCACTGCCATGGTGCTGGAACTGCGGGAAAAGTGCGCTGTGAATGACATCACCCTGCGCACCGATCTGCGTCTGGTGGACCAGCTCTGGACCGAGGACCGTCCGGCACTGCCCTCCGGCATGGCCTTTGCCTATCCCGAGGACTATGCTGGCCTGTCGGTCCGCAAGAAGCTGCAGCTGGTGCGGGAAAAGATGGAAAAGCTGCGTCTGGACTACTATGTAGTGGGCGCGCTGGACAGCCTCTGCTGGCTTTACAACCTGCGCGGCAGTGATGTGGATACCAGCCCGCTGTTCACCGGCTTTGCCATGATCTGTCAGGACGAGGCAGTCCTGTTCGGCGACCGGGAACGCATTCCCGATTCCCTGGCGGCTTCGCTGGCAGAGGCAGGTGTGCAGATCCTGCCCTGCGATGATATTTACTCGAAGGTTACAGCACTGCCCGGACGGGGCCGGATCGGCTTCTCGTCCCGGACGGTCAATGCTGCCATCTATGATAACCTGGGCGAGCGGGTGGACCGTGTGCTGCTGGAGGACGACATTGTCGAGCATCTCAAGATGGTGAAGAACCATGTGGAGCTGCAGCATATCCGCACTGCCCACAAGCATGACGGCGTTGCCATGGTGCGCTTCCTGATGTGGCTGGAAAAGGCCATCAAGACCAGCCGCCTGACCGAGTGGAGCATCTGCGAGAAGCTCTATGAGCTGCGTTCGGCTCAGCCCGAGTTCCGGGGGCTCTCCTTTGCCACCATCGCCGGCTACGGAGCCAACGGCGCCATCGTTCACTATGCGCCCTCTGCCGACCACTGCGCGGAACTGCGGGAAGGCAGCTTCCTGCTGGTGGACAGCGGTGCTCAGTACCTTGGCGGCACCACCGATATTACCCGTACCATTCCGCTGGGTGAGGTTCCGGGCAGCTATCGCCGGGATTACACCCTGGTGCTGCAGGCCTTTATCCGGCTGCACGCCGCCCGGTTCCCGGAGGGCTGCACCGGCAAGAGCCTGGATGTCCTCTCCCGTCAGGTGATGTGGGAAAACTATCTGGACTACAA
>ERZ827104.1744-NODE-1744-length-18169-cov-2.717787_pt1 | contig 18169 bp, 15 predicted proteins | sample MGYA00519781_ERZ827104 | MGnify/ENA primary metagenome ERZ827104 (study PRJEB31778, sample SAMEA3449257) | human gut metagenome | biome: human gut; feature: human-associated habitat; material: faeces | place: United Kingdom | collected 2010/2012 ...
TGCTGCTCTTCACCCTGGAGCGGGGGGAGGGAGAGCTGCGGCTGTATGCCCTGGTGGGGCTGATCGGTGGCGCGGTGCTGTTTTTCAGCCTTTTTTCTTCCCCGTTGGGGCCGGTGTGGGATTTTTGGGTGGATACAGTGGCCTATTTGGCGTATTTGCTGTTGATCCCCTGGAAATTGGTGAAAAAATTCTGCAAAAAATTGGCCACCGCCGGAAAAAATCTCTTTTATTTTGCGGGAAAATGCTATACAATAAAACAAACTGGAGCCAAACGGTTCCGAAGAACGGGAGGTGCCGGGCATGGCAAGAAAGAAAGCGCAGAAACCCAAGCGGGCCGGCACCGGACCGGTGGTTCTCCTGCTGCTGTTGCTGCTGCTGGTGAGCCTGGTGCTGGGGTGTCTGGCAGGCGAGCTGCTGCGGATCGATGACCGGCTCAGCGGCCTGGGGGACGCTGTGGAAAAGCGGGTACATATCGAGGGCTTTTCCCAGGGATTCATCACCGCGTCCATCATCACCTGTGTGGGAGCCATGTCCATTGTGGGAGCGCTCAATGAGGGCCTTACCGGCAATAACGAAGTGCTGCTGGTCAAGAGCACCCTGGATTTTGTCACCTGTCTGGTGCTGGCTTCGAGTCTGGGAATCGGCGTGGCCTTTGCCGCTGTGCCGACCCTGATCTATCAGGGAGCCATCACACTCTGTGCCGGATTCCTGGCGCCTTATATATCCGATGATCTGCTGAATATGATCTGTATGGTGGGATATGCCATTGTGATCTGCATCGGACTCAACCTCCTGCTGAACGCCAAAATCAAAACAGCCAACCTTCTCCCGGCAATGATTGTCCCAGTGCTGAACAATCTGCTGAACATGTTGAAAATTTTATAGTTTATCTGCACAAATACAGCCCCTGGAAGCAGGAAATGCTTAGAAAACAAGCAGAAAAAAACGGGTTTTGACTTTCGAATTGCGTTTTTTGAATTGACGGAAATTCGAGTTATGCTATAATGTTATCAGATGGTATGTACAGTTTGAAGTATGCCACACGATATGGTCAAGTTAAATCAATGAAATAGGAGAGTTATTGCTATGTTCGTAAAGGAAGTTTCTGTTAAGAATCAGGTTGGTCTGCACGCTCGTCCGGCTACATTCTTTATCCAGAAGGCGAATGAGTTCAAGTCTTCTGTATGGGTTGAGAAGGATGAGAGAAGAGTAAATGCCAAGAGCCTTCTGGGTGTACTGTCCCTGGGTATCGTAGGTGGTACTACAATCCGCATCATGGCAGATGGTTCCGATGAGGAGCAGGCTGTGGACGGTCTGGTTAAGCTGGTAGAGTCCGGCTTCGCTGAGTAATCACTCTCCTGCGCACAAATCAATCGCTCGATTATCCAAAGACCGGTTTTTCCGGTCTTTTTTCATTATAGGGCCGCTCTTTACAGATACTCCGGTCTGCGATATAATTTTAAGTACAGGAATATCCATTTTTCCGGACAGGAGGTCTGTAAACCATGACTGTATATGAATCCACTGAAACCAGAAAGAGCATCCGTGATTTTGAGAAGCGTCCGGTTGAGCCGGAAAAGCTCCAGCGCATTCTGGAAGCCGGCCGTCTGGCACCCACTGCCCGCTGCTCCAATGCCACCCGTTTCATTGTGGTGGACGATCCCGACCTGATGAAGAAGGTCCAGGAGGCCTGCATGGGTCAGGCTCTGATGGGCAAGGCTCCCATGGCTGTGATCGTCTGCTCGGACAGCACCCGGGTCATGGGCTGTGACCAGCGTGCCTCCACAGTGGACTGCTCCATTGCCATGAGCTTCATGATGCTGGCTGCCACTGCCGAAGGTCTTGGCACCTGCTGGATCGGCGGATTTACCCAGGAACCTCTCAAGGAGGCACTGGGCATTCCCGCAGAGTATGATGTGGTCGCACTGACTCCTCTGGGCTATCCGGCTGAAGAGGGCCGTCCGCGGGACCGCAAGCCGCTGGAAGAGCTGGTATACAAGAACGGCTGGAAGCGGTAACAACAGAATTCTGAACAAAAAATGCCCGGGTCACCGTGACCCGGGCATTTTGCTGTATTTCGGGGAAAGTCAGCGGGCGGCAAGGATCTGATCCGCTACATACAGGCCGTTGGCGGCAGCCTGGGAAAGAGAACGGGTGATACCGGCGCCGTCGCCGATGGCATAGATCTCTCTGGTGCCGTGCAGCACAAAGTTTTCGCACTCCGGACGGGCGGAGTAGTACTTGCACTCGATGCCGTAGAGCAGGGTATCGTAGTTGGCAGTGCCGGGCGCAATCTTGTCCAGGGCATAGAGGGTCTCCACGATGTTGTCCAGCTGGCGCTTGGGCATACACAGGCTCAGATCGCCGGGAACCGCATCCAGGGTAGGACGGGTATAGGAGTGGGCCAGACGCTTTTCATCGGTGCGCCGTCCGGCCATCAGGTCGCCCAGGCGCTGTACCAGCACGCTGCCGCCGCTGATGAGGTTGGCAAGGCTTGCCACATGGCGGGCATATTCGATGGGGGAGTTGAAGGGCTGGGTAAAGCGGATGGTGGAGAGCAGCGCAAAGTTGGAGTTCTTGGATTTCTTCTCCTCGCTGCGGAAGGCATGACCATTGACGGTGAGAATGCCGTCGGTGTTCTCGGTGACCACCTGGCCCCGCTCATTGAAGCAGAACATCCGGGTGGTATCGCCATACTGCTTGGAGCGGTAGAGGATCTTGGGCTCGTAGATCTTCTTGGAGAAGTGCTCCCAGATCATCGAGGGCAGCTCTACCCGCACACCGATGTCCACCTGGTTGTTGCGCAGGGGAATGCCATTTTTCTGGCACCAGCCCGAGAAGAAGTTGGAGCCGGCCCGTCCCACCGCAAAGATGATACGGTCCGCTGTGAACTGGTGCTCCCCCTCGGCATCACAGGCTGTGATCTGATGGGTTTCCCGGTCCACATCGGTGACGGTGGTACGGGAGTGGATGTCCACCTTGTCCCGGAGCGAGTCGATGAGGTGCCCCATGGTCTCAAAGTTGGAGTCGGTGCCGAGATGCTTGACCTGAGCCTGCTGCATGTGCAGGTCATACTCCAGACAGAGCCGCTTGAGTTCGTCATTGGGCTGGAACCGCTCAGTGGTGGCTCCGTGCTGCACCATGATGCTGTCCGCTTCCTCAATGTAGCGGATCACTGTTTCAGGCGGGAGAAAGTCGGTGAGCCAGCCGCCGTATTCGGTGGAGATGACATACTTGCCGTCCGAAAAGGCACCGGCACCAGCCAGACCTTCCATAATGGCGCAGGGATCGCACTTGATGCACTTCTTGACCTTACCGGCTACAATGGGACAGATGCGGTCCCGGATATCCCGGCCCCGCTCCAGCAGGCAGATGGACAGCTCCGGAGCTTTTTCTGCCAGACGGTGAGCGGTCATCAGGCCGCCGATGCCGCCGCCGATGATGGCAATATCATATTTGGAACGAAAACTCATGACGAAGTCCTCCTTAGCTTATTTCCGGTTCCCGGGGAAGGGGAAGAGCTGGAGCAGTTCCGGACGGGAAGCCATCTGCTTCAGCCGGTCCTTGTAGACAGCGTGGTAAACCGAAAGGGTGTAGTTGGCCAGGTTTTCCGCGCCGCTGTTTTTCACAAAGCGGGTGGTGCGGTCCTTGAGCGCCAGCAGATCCTCCCGGCTCATGTTCTTGATCTTGCGCAGCTTGAGCCCCAGTTCTTCAGCCGAGTTGAACAGATAGCCGTTGTCCCCTTCGATGACCTGGTTGGCATTGACCGGGTCCAGGCGCTGCAGCACCGGCAGGCCAGCGGCTTCTCCCTCCAGCATCGAGATGGAGTTGGTATCCGAGAGGGAGGCGGTGACATAGACATCGCACACCGCCAGATAGGGCGGCAGTTCCGCATGGGGAATAGCGCCGGTGAACAACACCATATCGGTGATGCCCAGATCCCGGGCCTGCTGTTCCAGTTCCTCCCGGACCGGGCCATCGCCGATCACCATGAGGTGGATGCCATCCTCCGGGCGGATCTCCTTGGCCCAGTAGTCCAGCAGCACATCCACGCTCTTTTCCTTGCCGAGCCGTCCCACAAAGCAGGCAAGCATCTTGTCCTCCGGCAGCTGGTACTTCTCCCGCACCGCCTTGATGGCAGCGGGGTCGATGTTCTTCACCATAAAGCGGTCCAGTTCCACGGCGTTGGGGATTACATTCACCGGCTTGGTGATGCCGGCTTCCCGGAAGTAGATGCTGCCCTTTTCCGACGGGCTGGTGAGGGCCTGGGCACGGTGGGCCAGATGCCGGGCATACTTGCGGGACACCTCCCGGGCCAGCTTGGAAAGGTGCTTGGGCGCCACATAGTAGACATAGTCGTCATACATGGTGTGAAGGGTATATACCAGCGGCACCTTGAGCTTGTGAGCGATATGGATGCCGGAAATACCCATGGAGAATTCTGTATGGATGTGGATGATGTCCGGATGGAACTCCTCCAGCAGCTTGGTACGGGTGTGGCTGTAAGGGGAAGCCAGGCCGTAGCCATAGATTTTCTTGAGTTTGACAGCGGGACAGTGCAGCACGCCGTCCTCGATGTAATAGTGATGGGTATTGGGGTCGGAAGTGACTACCAGAACGGTATGTCCCAGCTTTTCCAGACCCTCCCGCAGGAGCTTGACGTGGGTTACCACACCGTTGATATATGGCAGATAGGTTTCGGTAAACAGTGCAATACGCATAGTTCCTCTCCTTTGTAAAAACAAACAGATCATGGTTGATATAAAAAATCCCATGGATTTTGGGGTCATTCTGCGCAATCAGTATAACACAAAAGGGTGTTTTGCACAAGAAATACCCCACAGAAATCTCCCGGATGGGCGGATGGAAAGTTCAAATACTATTTGAATAAGGGCACGGTGTAATATATAATATAGGTAACATTATATTCGGGCATGTTTGCCGGAGAGGAGAACCGTTATGGCTACTGCTTATGAAGTCACACTGGAAAAGATCATCCAGGCCTTTGATCTGAAGGCGCTGGCCTTGCCCAAGCCTCCGGATGAAATTTTTATCCGCAGTTCGGATGTAAACCGTCCGGGTCTGCAGCTGGCTGGCTTTTTTGAAGTATTTGACGAGCGCCGTACCCAGGTTCTGGGCGAGAGCGAGATCGTCTTTATGAACCGCTATACCGAGGAGGAGGCCAAGATCCGGTACCTGGAATTCTTCAAGGCCAATCCTCCGGCTGTAATCCTGGCAAAGGGGCTGGAAGCACCCCAGAGCATGGTGGATGCGGCAAAGCAGACTGGTATTCCGCTGCTGACCACCACAGAGAATACCTCCACCTTTATCTCGTCGCTGATCCTCTTCCTGAACACTGAGCTGGCACCCCGGCTCACCCGTCACGGCGTGCTGATGGAGGTGTACGGCGAAGGCATGCTCATCATGGGCGACAGCGGCGTCGGCAAGAGTGAGACCGCCGTGGAGCTCATCAAACGCGGACACCGCCTGGTGGCGGATGACGCCGTGGAATTGCGCAAGATCACAGCCCAGCGCATTTCCGGCACCTCGCCGGACAATATCCGGCACTTCCTGGAGCTGCGGGGCATCGGCATCATCAATGCCCGGCGTATTTTCGGTATGGGCGCCATCAAGTCCAGCGTGGATGTGGATCTCATCGTCAACCTGGAGCTCTGGGACGACAACAAGGTCTATGACCGCATGGGCATGGAGGATCACTACACCGATATTCTCGGTGTCCAGGTGCCGTCCATCACCATTCCGGTAAAGCCCGGACGGAACATCGCCGTCATCCTGGAAGTAGCGGCCATGAACTACCGTGAAAAGACACTGGGCTACAACGCGGCCTACGAACTGCTGCAGCGGCTGGGTATGATGGATATCGATACCAACTGGGATACCTTCTGATTACAATAGGGAACGACCGCCTGCCGGTATCTGTCCGCACTGGAAGATCTACCGGCAGTTTCTCTGTCGGCAGGCGGCATTGGGGGAAATATGGAGTATACTGAGAAACTCACACAGCTGGACAGCCGGCTGACTGCTGCCGGGATCACCTTCTACCGGGAGGAGCCCATGAGCCGTCATACCACCCTGCGCATCGGGGGACCGGCAGAACGGCTGGTCTGCCCGGACAGCGAACGCCAGCTCCTGACGGCGGCAAAGCTCTGCCGGGAACTGGAGCTGCCGGTGCTGCTCATCGGGCGGGGCTCGAACCTGCTGGTTTCGGATCAGGGACTGCGGGGCGTGGTGCTCTGTCCTCGGGCAGAGACCGGAGAGATCACCTGCACCGGCGAGGGACGCTTCCGGCTCCCGGCGGGACTCACCCTGGCACGGGCGGCGAATTTTGCCGCGGAGCAGGGCTATGCCGGGCTGGAATTTGCCCATGGCATTCCCGGCACAGTGGGCGGGGCAGTCTATATGAATGCCGGCGCCTACGGCGGCGAGATGAAGGACATCATCACCCGGGTGGAGGTGCTGGACTCTGATGGAGCAGTGCGCTGGCTTCCAGCGGACGAATGCGGGTTCAGCTACCGGCACAGTCGGTTCTCCCATAGCGGGGAGTGGGTTCTCTCGGCAGAGGTGCAGCTCACACCGGGCTGCAGCCGGGAGATCTATGCGGCCATGGACCGGCTTGGGACCGCCCGCCGGGAGAAGCAGCCGCTGGAATACCCGTCGGCAGGAAGCGCGTTCAAGCGCCCGCCCGAGGGAACTCCGCCGGCTGCGGCACTCATTGACCGCTGCGGGCTCAAGGGTCTGCAGGTGGGCGGCGCCCAGGTGAGTGAAAAACATGCCGGTTTCATCATCAACCGGGGCGGGGCAACCGCTTCGGATGTGGCGGAGCTGATGCGTCAGGTGCAAAAGACAGTACAGGAACGGGAAGGCGTGCTGCTCGAGCCGGAGATCCGGCTGCTGGGCAGCTTTGAGGAAGGAATGTGAACCTACAATGGATTTTCTCTTTGTAACCGGTATGTCCGGGGCAGGCAAAACGGTGGCGGTGAATGAGCTGGAGGATATGGGCTACTTCTGCGTGGACAATATCCCATCCGGCCTGATCGGCGCTTTTGCGCGCCTGTGCGAGCAGTCGCCGGTGGGCGGACGCATCGCCCTGGTGACCGACTTCCGCAGCGGAGAGCAGTTTGCCCGGTTCCCGGAGGCGCTGGATCAGCTCACTGCCGAGGGACATACCTACCGCATCCTGATGCTGGAGGCGGAGGACAGTGTGATCCTGCGCCGGTACAAGGAGAACCGCCGGCGGCATCCGCTCCTGGAGGAGGGGAGCGCCGGTCTGGAAGCGGCCATCCGCACCGAGCGGAAGCTCCTGGAGCCGCTCCGTCTGCGGGCGGATTACCGCATTGATACGAGCTTTATCACCATAGCACAGCTCCGGGAGCGGGTGGAACAGTTCTTCGGGGACGACAGCGGCAAGATGATCGTCACCTGCATGTCCTTTGGATATAAGTACGGCATTCCGGCTGAAACCGACCTGCTCTTTGATGTGCGCTGTCTGCCCAATCCGTTCTATGTCCCGGAACTCCGGGAGCATACCGGCCTGGAACAGGCAGTCCAGGAGTATGTGCTGGCTGGGGAGACCTCCCAGGGACTGGTACAGCGTCTGGATAACCTGCTGGACTATCTGCTGCCGCTCTACCTGGCAGAGGGCAAGTGCAGCCTGGTGATCGGATTTGGCTGCACCGGAGGCCGGCATCGGTCAGTGACCTTTGCCGAGCTGTTCCGGGAGCGTCTGGCCCGGAAGGGATACCGGGTCTCGGTGAGCCACCGGGACGTGAACCGCAGCCGCTGAAAGGAGGAGAACTGCCATGGCGTTTGCCAGTGAAGTGCGGACCGAGATCCTGGAAAATCTCACCCTCCGCAAGAAATTCAGAAGGGCGCAGGGATATGGCCTGCTGCTCTGTTCCAAGCATTTTGACGCCGGGGAGATCTCGATGACCACCGAGCGGCAGGAGATCGCCCAGCTCTACCGGGCTACCCTCCGGGATATTCTTGGCAAGGGCTGTGAGGAGATCCCCATCACCCGCACCGGCATGGGAAATGCTACCCGGCACTATGCGGTGGCGCTGTCCCATCCGGCTTCCCGCCAGAAGGTGCTGGAGTATTTCGGGCAGCAGGGGGATCAGATCAACGCGGAGATGATCGCCCGGGAGGGGGAGGCAGCGGCCTTCCTCAGCGGTGCCTACCTGGCCTGCGGATCGGTGACTGACCCGGAGAAGAACTACCTGTTGGAGTTTACCGTCTACCGGGCGGGACTGGTGGAGCCGCTGGCGGCACTGCTGGAACAGGTGGTGGGAATGCCCAAGTTCCAGCTTCGCCGGGACCAGGCGGTGCTGTACTACCGGGAAAGTGAGAACATTGAAGACGCCCTCACCGCCGCGGGCGCACCCAAGTCAGCCATGGAGCTGATGGAGGTGAAGATCGTGCGGGATATGCGCAACAAGGTCAATCGGGTGACCAACTGCGAAACAGCGAATATCGACAAGACGGTGACCGCTTCGGCCCGGCAGATTGCGGATATTGAATATCTGATCCTGTCGCTGGGGCTGGAGGGTCTGCCGGAAGAGCTGCGGGAAGTGGCAGTGAAGCGGATGGAGAATCCGGAGCTTTCGCTGCGGGAATTGCTGGGGACACTCAGTGAACCGCTGTCCCGGTCGGGACTCAACCACCGCCTGAGCCGTCTGAGCCGCATGGCGGAGGAGCTGCGCACCCGGAACGCAGACTGATTCTGAGAGAAAGGAAGGTGCCGTATGGAACGATTTGTGCATCTGCATGTCCACAGTGAATACAGCCTGCTGGACGGCGCCTGCCGGATCGACCGGCTGGTGGAAAAGGTCAAGGCGCTGGGACAGCCGGCAGTGGCTGTCACCGACCATGGTGTTATGTACGGCGCCATTGAATTTTATCACGCTGCCAAGAAGGCGGGAATCAAGCCGATTATCGGCTGTGAGGTGTATGTGGCGCCCCGGACCCGGTTTGATAAACAGCACCGGGTGGATTCCTCGCCTTACCACATGGTGCTGCTCTGCGAGAATGAGGAGGGCTATCAGAACCTCATCAAACTGGTGTCGGCAGCCTATATCGAGGGCTTCTACAACAAGCCCCGGGTGGATAATGACCTGCTCCGGCAGCACCACAAGGGGCTGATCTGCCTGTCAGCCTGTCTGGCGGGACGGATTCCCCGGATGCTCTCCGCCGGCGACTATGCCGCAGCGGATCAGGCGGTCAAGGAGTATGTGGACATCTTCGGCAGGGAGAACTTCTTCATTGAGCTGCAGAACCACGGCATCGAGGAACAGAAGCGCATCCTGCCCCAGCTCATCAAGCTGGCCCGGGAGAATGAGGTGGGATTGGTCGCCACCAACGACGCCCACTACATCAACCGGGAGGACAGCGCCACCCAGAGCATTCTGGTCTGCATCCAGACCGGCCGGACGGTGAACGATCCCAGCGATCTGGAATTTCAGACCGACCAGTTCTATATCAAGAGCCTGGAGGAGATGCGTCAGGCCATTCCCGATGTGGACGAGGCCTTTGAAAATACGGTGCGCATCGCCGAGCGGTGCAATGTGGAATTTGAGTTCGGCAGGACCAAGCTGCCCTACTTTGCGGCGCCGGACGGCGAGGACAACCTTTCCTACTTCCGGCGTATGAGCTATGAGGGCATGCATCGGCTGTACGGGGAAAACCCCGATCCTTCGGTGACCGAGCGGCTGGAATATGAGCTGGGGGTCATCACCCAGATGGGCTATGTGGACTACTATCTCATTGTCCACGACTTCATCGCCTACGCCAAGAGCAAGGGAATCCCGGTGGGACCCGGGCGGGGCAGCGGTGCGGGCAGTCTGGTGGCCTACTGCATCGGCATCACCGGCATTGACCCGCTGCGCTACAATCTGCTGTTTGAGCGGTTTCTCAACCCCGAGCGGGTGAGCATGCCCGACTTTGATATTGACTTCTGCTATGTGCGCCGGCAGGAGGTCATCGACTATGTGGTGCAGAAGTACGGCTCCGACCATGTGGCGCAGATCATCACCTTTGGTACCATGGCGGCCCGTGCGGCAGTGCGGGATGTGGGACGGGCCCTGGCGCTCGGGTACCAGAATGTGGACACTGTGGCAAAGCTGATCCCCAACGAGCTGGGCATGACCATCGACAAGGCGCTTTCCGCAGTGCCGGAGCTCAAGAAGAGCTATGAGAGCGATGAGAATGTCAGAAGGCTCATCGATGTGTCCCGGGCGTTGGAGGGGATGCCCCGGCATGCCTCCACCCATGCGGCGGGTGTGGTGATCACCCGGGAGCCGGCGGACACCTATGTGCCTCTCCAGAAGAACGATGAAGCCATTGTGACCCAATATCCCATGACCACACTGGAGGAGCTGGGTCTGCTCAAGATGGACTTTCTCGGCCTGCGCAATCTGACGGTGATCCATGATGCCGAGGAGATGATCCGCCAGACCGTACCGGATTTTGATATGGAAGCAGTTCCCATGGACGATGCTGCCACCTTCAAAATGCTCGGCGAGGGACACGCATTCGGCGTATTCCAGTTTGAATCGGCGGGCATGCGCAATGTCATCACCCAGCTGGGCCCGGAGTCCATTGAGGACCTTATTGCCGTGATCTCGCTCTACCGGCCCGGCCCGATGGAGTCGATTCCCCGGTATATCCGCAACCGGCACAATCCCCAGCTGGTAACCTACAAGACCCCGGAGCTGCGCCCGATCCTGGATGTGACCTATGGCTGTATTGTGTACCAGGAGCAGGTCATGCAGATCTGCCGACAGCTGGCGGGCTATTCCTACGGACGGGCGGACCTGGTGCGCCGGGCCATGGCAAAGAAAAAGCACGATGTCATGGAAAAGGAGCGGGAGAGCTTCCTGGACGGTGCTGAACAGAACGGCATCGACCGGAAGATCGCCAATGAGATCTTTGACGAGATGAGCTCCTTTGCGTCCTATGCCTTCAATAAATCCCATGCGGCAGCCTATGCGGTGCTGGCCTACCGGACAGCCTATCTCAAATGCCACTATCCCCGGGAGTATATGGCGGCGCTGCTCACCAGCGTACTGGACAATACCTCCAAGCTCACTGAGTACATCGGTGAGTGCCGGCGGCTGGGTATCGAAGTACTGCCGCCGTCGGTGTTTGAGAGCCAGGCGGGCTTCTCGGTGAGCGGGGACAAGATCCGGTTCGGCCTTGCCGCCATCAAGAACATCGGTGACGCAGTGATCCGGTACCTGGTGGAGGAACGGGAGCGCCGTCCCTTCTCGGATCTCATGGACTTCTGTACCCGGATGCGCCAGGGCGACCTCAATAAGCGGGTGATGGAAGGGCTTATCAAGAGCGGTGCCCTGGACGGCTTCGGGTTCCGGCGCCGGCAGCTCCTGCTGGGCTATGAGGCCCTCCTGGAGAGCATCGACAAGGAGAACCGCCAGAACCTGTCCGGGCAGATCAACCTCTTTGACCTATCGGACGAGCCGGTGTCGGTTGGGAAGATCCTGCCTGAGGTGGAGGAGTTTGATCTCTTTCAGCTCCTGCAGTTGGAAAAGGAGTCCACAGGTGTCTATCTCACCGGGCATCCGCTCTCCAAATACCGCAAGGTCATCGAGCGCCGCCGTCTGACGGAGATCTCCTCCTTCAGCGATGAAGAGGGCCATCGGCTGGATAACCGCACCGTTACACTGGTGGCGCTGGTGGCAGCCAAAAAGCTCAAGATCACCAAACAGAACGATACCATGGCCTTTATCACTCTGGAGGATATGACCGGCTCGATGGAGATGCTGGTCTTTCCCAAAGTGCTGGCACTCTATTCCGCCCTGCTGCGGGAGGGCGAGGCTGTGGCAGTCACCGGGCGGCTGAGCACCCGGGAGGACGAGGAACCCAAACTCATCTGTGAGAAAGTGGCCCGCCCGGAGGAGCTCTTCACCCCGGAGGAGGCCGCCGGACGCTCGGCTGCGGGCAAACGCACCGGGCTGTTCCTGCTCTGCCCGGCGATGGAGGACCCCAGGACGGCGGAGGTACGGGAGCTGTTGGCAGCATTTCCGGGTAAAACGCCGGTTTACTTCCGGTTCCGGGACAGCGGCAAACTGCTGCTTGCCCCCAAAAATCTCTGGACCGACATCTCCGAGCCGGTGCTGCGCCGGCTGCGTACTGTCCTGGGAGAGGACTGCGTGGTCTACCGCCCATAGCGGGCTCTATATCTGCAAATCACAGAAACGGCGGTGTTCCGGCTGAATCCGGGACGCTGCCGTTTTTTCATTCTCCGGCAGGTCTGCGGCATAAGCAGACCGGAGCGGTCCATATTATAGGGGTAGCTGACAGGCTGCTTTTTTGGAATTTGGGCAGGGAGAGTGTGTGAATTATGTATCGTTTCGGCGATTTTACATCAAGAGCCAATACAGCCATCAATCTGGCGATCAAAATCTCCGGGGAACTGGGGCATACCTATGTGGGAAGCGAGCATCTGCTCTGGGGGCTCTGCGGCGAGGGCAGCGGCGTTGCCTACTGCGCTCTGCAGGCCCGGCATGTGTCCGCGGGGCAGCTCAGTGAACTGCTGGTGCGCACCATCGGGCGTGGGAGCCCGGTAAGCCTCACCCCGGATGACCTCACCCCCAGGAGCCGGCGCATCCTGGAACGGGCAGCGCAGCAGGCCCGGAAGAACGGCTGCGCGCTGGCTGGCACCGAGCATATCCTGGCTTCCATCCTGGCGGAGCGGGAGAGCTTTGCGGTGCGTTTTCTGGAGGAGATCGGGGTCAATGAGCGGGAGCTGCTGCGCACTGTCACCGATACGCTGGAGGGGGACGCCATGCAGCAGGCATCGGAATACCGCACCCAGCGTGGTTCTGCCCGGTCAGCCCGGACGCCCATTCTGGATAAGTATTCCCGGGACCTCACCGAGCTGGCAGCTGCCGGGAAAATTGATCCCGTGATCGGGCGGGAGGCGGAACTGGAGCGGGTGATGCTGATTCTCTGCCGGCGCACCAAGAACAACCCGTGCCTGATCGGTGAGGCGGGTGTGGGCAAGACCGCCATTGTGGAAGCCCTTGCCCGGAAGATTGCCGCCGGGGAGGTCCCGGACGGGCTGCGGGGCAAGCGGCTGGTATCGCTGGATCTCACCTCGATGGTGGCAGGCACCAAATACCGGGGAGATTTTGAGGACCGGGTGAAGAATGTGCTGGCGGAGGTGACCGCTGCCGGGAATGTGCTGCTCTTTATCGATGAGATCCACAATATTGTAGGCGTGGGCGCAGCCGAGGGAGCCATCGACGCCGCCAATATCCTCAAGCCGCCGCTGTCCCGGGGAGAACTGCAGGTGATCGGCGCCACCACCCTGGACGAGTACCACCGCCATATTGAAACCGACAGCGCCCTGGAACGCCGGTTCCAGACGGTGCTGGTGGAGGAGCCGGACGAGGAATATGCCGTGCGCATCCTCGCCGGACTGCGGGAGCGCTATGAAGCCCATCACAAGGTGCGCATCCCGGATGAGTCCATCCAGGCGGCAGTGCGGCTGTCTGCCCGGTATATCGGCGACCGTCTGCTGCCGGACAAGGCGCTGGATCTGCTGGATGAAGCCGCCAGCAAGGTGAGCCTGGCAGCCTTTGAGGCGCCGGAACAGCAGGAGTCGATGGAGGATCAGCTCAAACGGCTGCTGGAGGAGAAAAACTCCGCTGTGACCCGGCAGGACTATGAGACAGCGGCAGTGCTCCGGGACGAGGAGGCACGGCTGCGGGCGGAGATGGAGCTGGAAAGCCCTGAGACCGATCCCCGTCCCAAGGTGACCCCGGATGATGTGGCGGAGATCGTTTCCTCGGCATCGGGGATCGATGTCAAGAAGCTGGACGCCGAGGAGAGCCAGCGGCTGGCGCATCTGGAGGAAGCGCTTCATCAGAGCGTCATCGGGCAGGAGGAGGCGGTGCGCCTGGTGGCTGCCGCAGTGCGCCGGGGTCGGGTGGGGATCGCCGACCCGGGCCGCCCCATGGGCTCCTTCCTGTTCCTGGGGCCCACCGGCGTGGGCAAAACCGAGCTCTGCCGGGCTCTGGCACGGGAGCTGTTCGGCACCGAAAAGGCCCTGATCCGGCTGGATATGTCCGAGTATATGGAAAAGCACACCGTCTCCCGGCTGGTGGGGTCGCCGCCCGGATATGTGGGGCATGAGGAGGGCGGACAGCTCACCGAGCGGGTGCGCCGCCGTCCCTGGTGCGTGCTGCTCTTTGATGAGATGGAGAAGGCTCATCCCGATGTCTACGATCTGCTGCTCCAGGTGCTGGGAGATGGCTTCCTCACCGACTCCTCCGGACGGAAGGTGAACTTCCGCAACACCATTGTGATCCTCACCTCCAATCTGGGGGCGAGGGAGATCAGTGACAGCACCCCTCTGGGCTTTGCCTCCGGGGAGCCGGGAGCGGAGCAGCGCCGGGCCGAGATCCGCCGGGCCGCCATGGCAGAGGTGCGCCGCCAGCTCCGTCCGGAGTTTCTCGGGCGGCTGGATCAGATCGTGGTGTTCGATGCCCTGGGGCGGGAGGAGCTCCGGCAGATCGCCGGGCATCAGCTCCAGGATCTGGCACGGCGGGTATTGCCGCTGGGCTGTCATCTGGAATTTGACCCGTCGCTGGTGGATTCGCTCATTGACGAAAAGGCCTGCCGGTCCTATGGAGCCCGTCCGGTACTCAAAGCCATCCGGGAGAAGGTGGAGGACCCCCTGGCAGATGCCAGCCTTGCCGGAACACTGCCGGAAGGGAAGGTGCTCTGCCGCCGGGAAAATGACCGTACAGTCTTTGAGAAAATCGGTTGATTTTTCCTTTCGGTTCTGCAATAATAGGGACTATGGGAAATGTGTTCCCGCGGCGGATGGAAGATCCGTCTTTCAAATCAGACCGGGGACTCTCCCGGAAGTGAAAGGAAGATCATAACGATGATTCAGGTAGGTGCAAGTTTCGAACTCAAGACCAAGGTAACCGAGCAGAATACCGCTCTGGCTGTGGGCAGCGGCGATGTGCCGGTATTTGCCACTCCCATGATGATGGCTCTGATGGAGGGAGCGGCAGCCCAGTGTCTGGCCCAGTTCCTGGAAGAGGGCAAGACCTCGGTAGGCGGCAATATTTCCAGCTCTCATGTATCGGCTACTCCGGTGGGCATGGAAGTGCGTGCGGTTGCCACCATCACAGAAGTGGACGGCAAGAAGGTCAAGTTTGCCATCGAGGCATACGATGAAGCCGGTCTCATCGGCAAGGGCGACCACCTGCGCATCATCGTCACCCGGGACCGTTTCCTCCAGGGTGCTGCTGACAAGCTCCAGAAGTAACAGCCGTTTTTGCTGCAAAAGCGTTCTCTGTGCCCGCAGACGGGACAGGGGACGCTTTTTTATCTGTGTACAGGAGGGCTGGCGCCGCCTCTTGACGGATTCCGGTTAGAGGAATATAATAAGGCTGTCTGTGAAAAATTCAGCAAAAGGGTAATCGTCAAAAGGAGAGATCAAGTTGAGCGAGATTGAAAACTGCGCCCATGACTGCAGTTCCTGCGGTGAAAACTGCCCCTCCCGCAATGGAGGAGCTCCGACCAGCTTTATTGAAAAGCCCCATGAGATGAGCAGCATCCGGAAGGTAATCGGTGTTGTCAGCGGCAAGGGCGGCGTAGGCAAGTCGATGGTGACTTCCATGCTGGCTGTTCTGGCAAACCGCCGCGGCTACAACAGCGCCGTACTGGACGCTGATGTAACCGGTCCGTCCATTCCCAAGGCATTCGGCATCCATGAGAGAGCCACCGGCGGCGAGTGGGGTATGTTCCCGGCTCGTTCCAAGATGGGCATTGAAGTGATGTCTGTGAATATGCTGCTGGAAAATGAGACCGACCCCGTAATCTGGCGCGGTCCGATCATTGCCGATGTGGTCAAGCAGTTCTGGACCACTGTAATCTGGAGCGATGTGGACTTCATGTTCGTGGATATGCCTCCAGGAACCGGTGATGTACCGCTGACTGTATTCCAGTCCATTCCGCTGGATGGCATCATCATTGTGGCTTCTCCCCAGGAGCTGGTATCGGTAATCGTGGAGAAGGCTGCCAACATGGCAAAGATGATGAATATTCCGATCCTGGGTCTGGTGGAGAACATGAGCTACCTGACCTGTCCGGACTGCGGCAAGCAGATCAAGCTGTTCGGCGAGAGCCATATCGATGAGATCGCTGAGAAGTACGGCGTACCGGTACTGGCAAAGATTCCGGTTGACCCGGCTCTGGCAAAGGCAGTGGATGCCGGTGCCGTAGAGCTGTTTGAGGGCGACTGGATGGACGGTGCTATGGACCGTCTGGAGACCCTGTAAGGAGGAACCTGTATGTCCGCTGAGATGGAGGAGAAGAAGATCCAGGCCGAGGAGGCTGTCAAGGCTCCGGAAAAGGACCCGGATCACTGGCGTGAGCCCGCTGCGGAACCCTACTGCAAGCTGGATTGTGCCAACTGTCCGCACCCCTGTCACTTCTGATTGGGGAGAGCGGCCGGCTTTCTGCAAACTGACGCGTGCCATCCGCTGGTTGGCGCGCGTTTTTGCGCATAAATACCCTTTGCAGAATCAGAATAAATGTGCTATACTAAACAAGTGGATTTTCCCGGTGGTGTCTGCCGCCGGAAAACAGGCTGTCCCGCTTCGGACGGGAGCGGCATCGACTAACAGGAGGAAACTGTAATGGATATGGAAATGAGCATGGATATTATTGAGATGGCCCGTGACCTGGGCCGTGCGCTGCAGGCAGATGAGAAGTACCAGCGCTATGTGAACGCCACTCTGGAAAATGACAAGGACCAGGTGCTGCAGGACCTGATCGGCAAGTTCAACACCCTGCGTGTGGACATCAACCGTGAGATCTCCAAGTCTGAGAAGGATCAGGAGAAGATCGCCCGTCTGGACTCCGAGTTCAAGACCACCTATCGTCTGATCATGGAGCGTCCCGGCATGATGGAATACAATGCTGCCAAGAGCGACCTGGACGGTCTGGTACAGTTTATCAACCAGATCATCGTAGGCAGCGCCAACGGTCAGGACCCCGATAACATTCAGCAGTCCACTGGCTGCACCGGCAGCTGCTCGTCCTGCTCTGGCTGCGGCAACTGATCCGGCGTTAAGCAATAGAGTCTGACGGTTTTACCGTTATGTGGCGGCTTGGGACCACAGAATGACAGGGACCACAGCGGCCCTGCGCATTCCGGTTCCAGCCGCTTTTTATTATCGATTTCAGGAGGCAGACCATGGCCAAATTATCCCCGATGATGGAGCAGTATTTCCGCATCAAGGAACAGCATAAGGATCATATCCTCTTTTACCGTCTGGGCGACTTCTATGAGATGTTCTATGACGATGCCATTCTGGCGTCCAAGGAACTGGAACTGACCCTTACCGGACGGGACTGCGGTCAGGAGGAGCGTGCGCCCATGTGCGGCGTACCCTATCACAGCTGTGAAGGATATATCGCCCGGCTGATCAAAAAAGGATACAAAGTTGCCATCTGTGAGCAGATGGAGGACCCCCGGCTTGCCAAGGGCGTGGTCAAGCGGGAGGTGATCCGGGTTGTCACCCCGGGTACCCTGGTGGAGACCAGTATGCTCGATGAGGGACAGAATAACTTCATCGCCTCCATCTGTCCGGAGGGGGAGCAGTATGGCCTGGCAGTGGCGGATATTTCCACAGGGGAGATCCATGCCGCCCAGTTCACCGACCCCGATGACAGCACCCTCAAGAATGAACTGTCCCGGTTTGCCCCCAATGAGATCGTATTCCATCCGGCCTTCCTGGATAAGAAGGAGATGGCAGAGTTTATCCGTAACCGCCTCTCCTGCTGCGCTGAATGCCTGCGGGAGGAGCAGTATGACTTCTCCGAAGCCCAGCGCCGGGTGCTGGAACAGTTCGGCAAGAGCGACCTTTCGGAGCTCTCGCTGGATCAGCGCCCGCTGGCAGTACAGGCCATCGGCGGCCTGCTGGACTACCTCACCGAAACCCAGATGAACGGCGTGGATCGTCTGGTGTCGCTGGATCTGTACAGCGAAAGCCAGTTCATGGCACTGGATCTCACTGCCCGGCGCAATCTGGAGCTCACCGAGACCATGCGCACCGGCGAAAAGAAGGGCACCCTTCTGTGGGTGCTGGACCGTACCCGCACTGCCATG
>ERZ827104.1754-NODE-1754-length-18127-cov-7.297366_pt1 | contig 18127 bp, 15 predicted proteins | sample MGYA00519781_ERZ827104 | MGnify/ENA primary metagenome ERZ827104 (study PRJEB31778, sample SAMEA3449257) | human gut metagenome | biome: human gut; feature: human-associated habitat; material: faeces | place: United Kingdom | collected 2010/2012 ...
AGTTACTGGTGCTGTTAATATTACCAATTGACAGAAACATATAGCTTATAAATCAATCAACTACTGGCAAGTTGTATTATCTAGTTATAGCTGCAGCAGAAAACTCCCGCCCCATTCATTGAATGGAGCGGGAGTTTTTCTGCGTCTGAAAGATTCGGCTACTTTATGAAATAAGGAAAAAATACGTATAAAATTGTAATCTCTCCAAAGCAATTTCTGGAGCAGGATAAACAGCTTTGAACAATATTCTGTTGTTACATTTTTGGAACGTAGTTGTTTTAATTATTACAATGCATTTTATAATGTCCCTATTTGGGCAGATCAAGAAATGTATCTTCTGATGTGAAAAGAAAATTTTTGAAAGCTGAGTTTACATTTTCCTGTCGGAATTACCCTCTATATAATAGACTTGCAAGTCACAAAACGAATCGGAGGGTAAACACACAGCTTGGGGTAATTCCGCGGGAACAAGGTCACCATGTGCTACAGTTCTCAAAGGAGGAATTGCTGTAAATGAAACGGATTTCTATTTTACTGGCAGTATGCCTGCTGCTGAGTATCCCGGCCCAAGCAGCCGCCCCTGCAGTATTCCAGTATCAAAGCAGCCAGCTTGGATTTTCCATCACGGTTCCCGGAATTTGTCAAGGCGAAGTCATCGCCGAGGAAACCGATACCGGCGTGAACTTTTATCACGCTCCCTCCCGTGAAAAATACGGGGGAGAGATCGGCTCCGTTGTAGTGGTTTCCCCACGGTCTGATTTCTTCTCCGGACACTACGATGATATGGCGTACCAGATCATCGCCATGGGAAAGAACCGGGTATTTCTATGGAAGGTCCCAGGAGGGGGCGCTCCCACCGGCGGAGATTTTCTGGATGCCTTTCGACGGGTATCCTCCGCCTTTTCCATGGAGAATTTGCGGAAGGGCTTGGTTCCGGCTCAGCCGGATGGATGGCCGAAGCTCCAAACAACGAGGCATCTGGCCTACCTGCCCGTGAGCGGTGGGCTTGCACGTCCTGATGCCCCTCTAACACGCGGTGAATTGGCACAGATGCTATACACCCTGCTGGACGCTGGCAATAAGGCCGACAGTTACCGAGTCCCGTTCTCAGACACAGCAGGAAAAGACTGCGCCCAGGCAGTTGCGTATCTTGCCAGCTACGGTATTCTCACTGGCTATGCGGACGGAACCTTCCACCCGGATGCGCCGATCAGCAGGGCCGCGTTCACCGTTCTGCTGCACCGCTGTCAGTTTGCGGCACCTGTGGGGCAGTATGGGGAAGAATTTGTGCTTGCGGATGTTCCTGCCGGGTACTGGGCCGAAACGTACATATACAGCACGAAAGTTCTGGGCTGGTTACAGGGCGGCGCCGATGGGCTGTTCCACCCGGAACGTGAGATCACCCGCGCTGAAGCTGTCACAGCCATCAACCGGATGCTCGGACGGGATGAATCTGTGACAGAGTTGCTGTCTGTCAAAAATCCCTTTTCGGATTTGGCAGAGAGCCATTGGGCTTGTGCGAATGTTCTGGAGGCAGCAGGTGTGCTGAAGGGCGATGTTGCTGTGCCTAAGATGGATTCCGTACCCAAAAACACCAGCGCATATCATTTCAGCAGCGAGTCTGATGGCTGGGCAGCTTCTGAGGGCCAGCTTTTCCACACCATAAATGGCGGAAAAAACTGGAACAAGGTCGGCCGTCCGCTTGCGTGCACAGTTTCTGGACTGTTTTTCTTTAGTGAGCAGAACGGGGTCCTTCTGGGAAGCAGCGAAGAGAACGCCTGCGTCCTGATGCGGACAAATGACGGCGGAAAGAGTTGGGACGATTTGCTGGCAAATCCGGACACACTGGCCCGGTATCTGCCTGTGGAGCAGTTTCCCACCGAGAAGAGCCTGTTGGAAAGCATTGTTTCAGCAGAACTCCGCCCAGCCAGTAAGGCGGCTGTTTATCTGACGATTCGATATCATCCCTACGAGAGTATTCATGTGTACGATTTTGAAGTGACAAGACAGATTGTGTTGACAGCGGATGCTTAACCAATTATTGCTTTCAGTCTAGTCATTTCACAAAACGAAATTGATTAAGGAGGTTTTATTATGACTGGTAAAGAATATGCGGACATCATTGATGGCTTTGATGTAGAGAACAACTCTAAGTATCTGCCTTCTGGCGGCTACACGTATTGCAATATCTTCGCACAGGATGTTGCTGATGCATGTGACACTCCTTTGCCTACCGGCGGGTGCGAGAATATGTGGAATTCTTTGGCGCACAACCAGTTCCCCAAGTGGTGGTCTGTGACCTATAAGCAGGCACAGAGCCGTGCCAACGATGGCATTCCCTCTATCGGTATTACCAAGGATCATGTTGTAATCGTTCGCCCGAACAATGGCAGTGTGCCTAGCGACGTGAAGTATGTACATATTGCACAGGCGGGCAAAACTTGCTACAACGACACGACCCTTGCGTATGCATGGGGGGCTGCCGACCGTTCTAGTGTGCGTTTCTACTCTTGGTATGAAACCGGTCAGCCTGACTACTGATATAACACAACAATTCAGAAGAGGGCGACCCTGAAAAGGGCCGCCCTCAGTCTGTCGAGAAAAACGCAGCGGATGCTGCGATTCCCTGTCCTATATTTTATTTCCTTGCGCGAACGGCATAGGTAGTTATGTCTCTGGAATCCTCTCCGTTGGCGTCTTTGGCATAAACGGTCACGATGCCACGGTACTGATTGCCAACCGTACCGTAATAGGTCACAGAGCCTTCGTGAGAGCTTCTGTTATAGGCGACCATATCCGGGTAGTCCACCGGATAGTAATAGGCTACGTTCGTCCACTTGCCGGAGCTGTTCTTCTCTTGCAGGACAATGCAGCCGGCGCCAACCTGGGAAACAGTTTTTGTGGCGTCCACATCAAATTCAATGACGACCCGGCCGCCGCTGAGCGCGGCGGAATTCACATAATAGTCATCCAGATACAGGCTTGCGCGCCGGGGAGCTGCCAGTGTAGAGGTGCTGAGGCACAGCACAACAAGAACGCTAAGTGCCAGAATTTGAGTCAGCCGTTTTTTCATGATTGATCTTACCCTTCGTTAATGGAATCAATCATAGAATTGATCTCATCATCGGAAAGGCTGCCGCTGATAACAACCTGAAGATTATCAACGATCCATGTTACCTTGCGGTTATTCACATTCGACAGCATGTAGTAATCCACCCCATTGATGTTCCGCACGTCGAATTCACCGTCATCTTTTTCAAGGAAAGATTGAGATGCTTTCAGAGCAGTTGTAAATCGGTGAATGGTGATGCTGTACTCGGACTCGCCGTTGCTGTACTGCGCCCGAATTTTTGTGGAGTCCAAAAGAATTCTGCAATAGACCTCCGTGCACTGATACCCACTGGGATACCATGTGGGGAGAATAGACGGATCGATTGCTTTTGCCTCAAGTGCTTCAGACAAAGTAGCGTATGTTACAGAAGTTGGTGAAGACTGTGTTTCTGTGAATTGAGCAGGGCCGAAATGGAAAACATCCTTTGTCCAGCGTGCGATGCTCTTGAAAATGTCGATCCCGCTTGCAGATGCGATCACCGTACAGCTTAAAGCAGCTGCGAGTACTGCGGCAACCAAACCACGAGAAATTCTGTGATTGTTGTTTTGGCGGGGTGCAGGCGTTGTCTTGCCATGCGTATGTTTTTTGGAAACTTTCTTTAGGAGCAGCGCGTGCTTGGCTTTGAAGGCAGCCAATGCTTCTTCGGGTTTCTTTTGCTCCGGCATTGGGCCCTTTTCCTCTAGCACCTGCAGGTAAGCGTCGATAGCGTCTAAATCGACTTCCTGATCTGACCACTTCATGGTTTGAGTCAGCTCGTCCAGCAGCTCCTGTTCTGATTTTTCTCTAAGATGTTCCAGTTTTTGAGCCGAGCAGTTCCCGTTCCCGCCGACTGGGTCATGTCGTTTCTCAGACATCTCTGGCATATATTAGGCACCTCCCTGTATATACTGTTTCTATTAGGGAAAGAAACGTTGCATCATTTTAAAAAAATTTATTTTTCTTGGTCAGTAATAAAAAATGCGCTTTTGCGCGAAAAAATCTGGAGCGGCAACTGACTTCCGATATGCCTAATATGGGGGCAATTTCGGCATATGTCAATTCCTTCTCCAGCTTTAATATTAAAATATCTCGTTCATCCTGACTCAGCCCCTGCGGAAGAAGGTACTCCAATGGTTCTGGACTGCTTTGGATATCTGCGGTTTCCTCCAGAATATCCAGTGAGAGTGTTGGGTGCAGGTCGCGTCGTTTGATGTAGTTGCCGATCAGGTTCCGCAGAATTTTGAAAAGGTAAGCGTCTGGATTTTCTATGTCCATTTCATCGGCGTGTTGGTAATAAACAAGGAACGCCTCGTTTGCTAAATCCTCTGCATCTCCTTTATCATGTATGATATGAAAGGCGTATTGGCTGAGACGGGTGTAGTTGCGTTTATACACTTCGTCGAAGCCTTCAACCAGCGGAGTTGAAATCATAATCCCATCCTTCTCAATCAAATTATCTTCACTCACTGTCCGGCGGCGAGTCGTTATCCGGATCGCCATCTTTCAGATAATCGTTGATCTCCGGAATGTTGATTAGCTCGGCGGGACTAATGCTCAGTGCATTGGCAATTTTCATGATCATTTTAATGCTCGGATTCTTGGAACGCCCATTCATAATGTTGTCCAATGAAGAGTGCGGAATACCGCCCATAGAAGCTAACTGGTTGATGCTGATATCACGGCAATCACAAAGTTGCTGGATTCTTTCTGCGAGAATTGAGGAAACCGACAACCAGACCACCTCCCGGACAGTTTTCTTTATAATAGCAAGAGAATGGGGGAAATTTGCCTATATATAGGCTATCCGAGGGGGTAGATTTTGCTCATATATAGGCTGATTTTTTCAGTTTTCCCGCAAAATGGTCCGGTTATCAAAAAGTGAACCCTGCAAAATAACAGCACAGCACCTACGGAGCGAAGGATCGTAGGCGCTGTGCTGTTGTTGGAATATGGCAATGCTGCCAAAATAATATTTTTTTCGACGGTTTGCAACGTTTTTCGAATCTGGCGAAACATATCATTATGGACAGGTCCCAGTGAACCTGTCCGGGAATGATTTTACTATGTTTGGAAGATAAGGAGAATGTGTTATGTACAGTGGTTTTAATCTCAAGATCAATGCTGAGCGGGATTGCGGACCGGACAGTATTAACTTTTTAGATCCGGGTTACATCAAAACGGGAGAGACACATCTCGGAGATGTCTCCGGCAAGGTGAATCAGGAGTTGGAAAATATGGTGTTGAAAGGCACAGATATTCCGGATGGCGTTGCCATTCAGAATGACTGGTTCCCTGAGATCAATGCCGATATTTTTATTTCCCATTCTCACAGTGACCGAGACTTGGCAAACGGTATCGCGGGATGGATAAACCAGAAATTTGGACTTCGCTGCTTTATTGACTCCAATGTTTGGGGACATGCAGATAAACTGCTTAAAACTGTAAATGACGAGCATAGTGACAGACACACAGGAGAACACGGCGAAAATGTTTATAGCTATCGACTGTGCAATGAAGCGGCTAACCATGTGAATGCCATGCTGACGATTGCGCTTCAAAAAATGATTGACCGTTGTGAATGCATTCTTTTCCTGAATACCAATCAATCAATCTTACCCTATGAGAAGCCGGAGGATGATGCCACTTATTCGCCGTGGATCTATAGTGAAATCGTATGCACGCAGTTGATCCGTCACAAAGAACTGAAAGAATACCGAAAAGAAATCTTTCATGGTGACCAACGGGCATTGTTTGAGGCATCTGAAGGTTTTCACCCCGCATATTCCGTTTCGCTGGATCACATGATGCCGTTGAACATGGGAGATCTAATGGAATGGGAGCAGAACTATCCGAAAAATACACCGAAGCATCATCCGCTGGATTATTTGTATAAACAGCTTGCTGCAAGAAATTGAGGAACCCAGGGGATGCATGACATGGAAAACGAACCATTAGACAACAGAGTGCCGATTATAGAGCGGCATAAGGAAATTGACCTTATCCAGAGCTGTATCAACCGAATGGCGCAAAACTCTTTTCAGGTCAAGGGGTGGACAGTTGCACTGTTTGCGGTGATTCTGGCGTTGCTCCCCGAAAAAGTTGAGAGTACGAACAAATTCTTCCTAGGTGTTGTTATGCTGGCGGTTTCTGTTATGTTCTGGTACTTGGACAGCTTTTTCCTGGCGGCAGAGAGAAACTACCGCAAAATTTATGGATGGGTACTTCAGGAAAGGGAGAAGGGAAGCCGTGAACTGCTGTATGAGCTGAACTTCAAGGAGTTTGAATCGAAAGAATCCTTGAAAGGTACAGCGATATGGGAAACCGCCTTTTCCAAGACCCTGAAGTGGTTTTATGGGATTCCAACAGTTATCAGTATTGCGTATCTTGTGGTTCAACTGATTCAGTATTGTCCATGCAAAGGAGTTTGAGCTATGGCACATAAGACATTTATTTCTTATAAATATTCTGAGAGCCAGGAATTGCGTGATCGCATCATCCAGGCAATGGGCAGCGATGCAGCTTACTATACTGGAGAAACCAGTGAATCGCCGGATATGAGTGACTTGAAAACGGCGACAATTCGTAAGAAACTTGCAGATATGATCTACTCAACATCTGTGACAATCGTAATTATTTCTCCGCACATGAAGGAGAGTAATTGGATAGATTGGGAAATTGAATACAGCCTTACACAAACGACCAGAAATGATCGGACATCGAGAATAAATGGCGTGGTAGGCGTTGTTATGAAAGTCAATGGCGGATATGATTGGTTTATTCATCCAAGAATAAATTGCCATGGGACGCAGGTTGTTACATACGACAATTCCCTGCTGTATCCGATTATCTCCAACAATCATTTTAACTCGGAACCAGAACAATGGCACTGCAGCCAGTGTAAAACGTTTGACTGGCTCAATGGTTCTTATATCGAATATGTAAAGGAAGAAGACTTCCTGTTAAACCCGAGTATGTATGTAGAAAATGCGTATACCAAAAGCCAGAATGGTGGAGCAGGTTATCGCCTGCAGCGTACTCGGAAGAATTGACGTTTACTACCCTCGTAGAAATTTAATTTCTATGAGGGTAGTACTCTATATACTGCTGCAAAAGGAGAACCACCCCTCGTCATGGATTGAAATATTGTGTGCAACAACTTAGTAAAAACACATAACATTGAGAAAAAGGGCAGATATACATAAAATTTCGACATTTTGCAACGTTTTTCGATTCTGATGAAACAATACTTATGGCAGGGTAAAAATACCAGACCTGCCAGTTAAAAATGTACGAAGGGAGGGTAGACCAACAAGCAACCCCGCAAACACAAGACAACAAAGGCAGAAAAAAATTTTAGGAGGGCACAAATGAGACCGCGAACAAAGAAATTTGGCAAACGATTCCTTTCGCTTTTCCTGAGTTTGGCAATCTGTGCGACATTGCTCCCGACCGTCGCACTGGCGGAGGATGCGGAGCTAATCAAGTTCAAGAACATGCACATGACTGTGCTGCGGAACGGCACAGCGGTTGCAAATTATGACTATTTCTCGAAAGACAATGATTTTGAACACGATATTGCATTTGCACTGAATGATACATGGGTCAAGCTGGATTATGTAATTTCGTATTCTCAGTATGTGAGTCTGGAACTCTATAAAATGGCAGATGGTCAGGACTGGCAGACTGGAAATCCCCTGAAGCTGGAATCCTACATTGATCCGAATTCTCCACCGGACTACGGTGCGGATGTCGATGAAGAATTCCTTGGCGATTTTATCGGTTATCTGAACGGCGTTCGTGTGACTGACAATGTAACGCCGGTCGATGAAAGCGTCGACTTTGTTGAGTATCAACGGATCGATGAAGATGATTGGAATGAGATCGTCTGGGACGCCATTAAGCGTGATGACGGTGACCGTTCCGGTTGTACTACAGCAGAGAATATTTATGCTTTTGGCTTTGAGGGCGAAAGCTATGCCCACTATAAGCAGGAAAAGGACGATGCACTGAATCAAGCAGCTGACCATCCTGCGGCGCTCCCGGATACAAGCCCTGCTGAGGAGCCCGTTTCTTCTGAGGCTCCGAATCCTGCGGAAGATGTGGATGATGCGGCACCCTCTGATGAAATTGAAGATACAGCGGGAGAAGCTGCAGCAGAGCCGACGTCGGAGAACTCCGACATCTTAGGCACGGAGCCTGTTGATGCCGAAACTCCTGATAGCGAGAACGATGACACTGACGTGGCTGCGGCAGATGACACTGCGGCTGCACTGAATCAGGAGACCGTATCCGAAGAGGCTGACCATAGTGATGAAACGGCAGCACCGGCGGATGATGTGATCAACCAACCAGAGAAATCTGAGGGGACAGATGCTCAGACTCCCGAGGACACGCAGGAAGAAACTCCGGCGGAGTCCATTCCCGAAGAAACGGATGAAAGTGTTGATGAAGCTCCAGAGGATGCTTCCACAGAGAAACCCGCTGAGCAGCCCGAGGACTATGTGGAACTTGAAGACGAATCCGCAGTTCTGCTTGGCGATACGGCGTTTTTCTCTGACCGGGATGCCGCAGGCGGAGAGACGATTCAAAATATCTTCTTGTGGGACGGTTATGTTGAAAATGACGGAAAGGTGTTTAAGCCGGATTATGAACCAGGCCGCTATGTGATCGTCATGCAGCCGGTCAATCCCGCGACAGCACCGTACAACAGCTTCCTTGCCTTTGAAGTTGTTGATAGCGAAAGTATCAGCGATACTTTCCAGAATATCAACAGCTATGAAGACTTCCTGAAAATTGTAAATGAACTTGCATGTCCGGCAGAGCCGGTTGATCTGCTCACAGGCAGCTTCAAGTGGGAATACACGGATTTCTCCTTGTACGGAGATCATGACCTGCCGTTTACCCGCTACTATGAATCCAAGGATGCGGCATTTGAACATGGATTTGGACACGGCTGGAGCACAGACTACACCGCAGAATTGGAATTCCATGATTTGTATACCACAGCTATTTTGCCCAAGGGTGTCCGGCTGAACTTTACGCTGGACTTCGATGGAAGTTATTATGCTGCCGGTGATTATTCCCTGAGTGAAACAGCAGATGGTTACGTGCTGTATAACAGCAAAGCTGGGAAAATCTGGAGCTTCAATGTTGCCGGAAAGCTGACAAGCATCGAAGAAACTGATGGCAATACGATCAACTGCACCTACTCCGGTGGAAAGCTGACGGAAATTTCTGGTGACGCAGGCAGCTTTACGCTGTCTTACAGCGGCGATCATGTGACGAAGGTTACTGACAGCACTGACCGCAGTATTGATCTGACATATGACGGTGATAACCTGATATCTGTCCGAAATCCTGATGCAGACAGCCTGCGCTTCTCCTATGATGCAAACGGCTATCTTGCTTCCGTGGAAAATTTTGAGGGACAGGTTTATGTGGAGAACACTTACGATGAAAGCGGACATGTGATCCACCAGTATGCAGCCAATATCGGAACCTTTGACTTCTCCTATGATTTTGATGCCAGACACAATATCTGCACAGGCACAGATGGTTATTTGTGCGAGATCTGGTACGATGAACTGGGACGGATCACGGCCTCTAAGGATGCCAGCGGCACCCAATATGTTACCTATAACGAGCTGAATCAGGTGACGAGCCGTACCGACCGGGAAGGAAATACCACAGAATTCGAGTACGATGCTGCCGGTAACAAGTCCAAAATTACATACGCGGACGGGACCTATGAACAGTTCGAGTATGACAACAACCGTCAGGTGACCTGGATGCAGGATCGTAATGGAAACGAATCCTCCTACACTTACGATGACCGTACTCACATGACATCCAGCACGGATGGACGCGGCAATACCACTCGGTATACCTATGATAGTGACGGAAATATGACCTCCGTTACCAATGCCCTGAACGAGACGATTTCCTATACCTATGATGCCAATGGCAACTGCACCGCCATGACGGATGCACTGGGCAACACAACCCGGTACGCCTATGACGGGCAGGGACGATTGGTATCTGCAACAGATGCTAACGGCGGTGTGACCAACTATGAGTATACCACTGCGGGCAAGCTGGTGAAGATTACCGATGCAGATGGTAATGTCCAGACCTATGAGGTGAACGGCAACGGTTTCAACACGGTCGAATCTGACTGGATGGGGAACCTGACCCGGTATACCTATGATACCCAGAGCAATGTGACTTCCGTGACAGATCCTCTGGGCAATCAAACGCTTTATACTTATGATGATCGCGGCAACCTCTCTACGACCACGGATGCCAACGGTCATACCACCAGCTATACCTATGATGCTTCCGGGCGCATGATTTCCATGACGGACGCCAACGGAAATGTCTGGACGTACAGCTATAATAACGAAAGCCAAATGACCTCCGTGACCGATCCCACCGGCGGCAAGGTCACCACCAGCTATGACGAGGTTGGCCGCACTACTTCCACCAAGGATGCCAATGGCAATACTACCCGCTATACCTATGATGGTGTTGGCAACACCACGAAGGTTACGGATGCCCTCTCTCACAGCACTTCTTACGAATACGATGAAAATGGCAACCTGACCTCCATGACTGACCGCAACAGTCATACCACCACTTATGTCTATGATGCAGAGAATCGTCTGACCAGCACCACGGATGCAGAAGGCAGCACGACTTCCTACACCTATGACGCCAATGGTCAGATGACCAAGACCACCTCTGCCATGGGTGCAGAGACTTCCAGCACCTATGATGCACTGGGGCATCAAATCTCTTCGACGGACGCACTGGGGCATGTGACCAGCTATGAATATGATGCGCTGGGACGTGCAACGAAGATTACTTATGCGGATGGCGGCTTTGTTGCCTACACCTATGATGCCAACGGTCAGGTACTGACTGCCACGGATGAACTGGGTGGCGTTACCAGCTATATCTATGATGCCAATGGGCAGCTTACCAGCGTGACCGATGCCATGGGCGGCGTCACTGCGTATGCTTATGACGATGTCGGCAACGTGACCTCTGTGACCGATGCCATGGGTGGCGTGACCGCCTATACCTATGACAAAGTGGGTAACATTGCTTCTGTTACAGATGCCAACGGTAATATGACCGGCTATAACTATGACGCCCTTGGGCGTGCTGTTGCTGTCACGGATGCCAATGGCGGTGTGACTCGTGCAGAGTACGATCATAATGGGAACATTGTTAAGGCTATCGATGCTGAGGGCAATGCCACCACCTATGTCTATGATGCACTGGATCGTCTTACCAGTTATACCAATGCTGAAGGCTATACTTTCTCTTTCAAGTATGATAACGAGGGAAATACGGTTGCCTCCACTGACGGTAACGGCAATACCACTCGCTATACCTACGATGGACTGAACCGTGCAGTCTCCAGCACCAATGCCGAAGGCAATACCGCATACAACACCTATGACGCGGATGGCCGTATGGTGAAGTCTGTGAATGAAGAGGGCGCGGAGACTGCCTATGCCTACGATGCTGATGGCCGCCTGACCACCATGACGGATGCCCTGGGTAATGTTACCAGCTTTGAGTACGACAGCAGGGATCGGGTCATCAAGGTCACTGATGCCAAGGGCAACGCGACCACATTCACCTATGATCTGGCAGGCAATGTCAAGAGCGAGACCAATGCCAAGGGCGTTGTGACCAGCTATGCCTACGATGCCAATGGCAATCTCACCTCCATGACGGATGCTGCCGGCACCGTGACCTATACCTATGATGCTCTGAATCGGGTTACCAGCGTGAAAGACCGCCGTGGAAATACGCAGTTCTTCACCTATGATGCCACAGACCGCATCGTGCAGGTCAAGGACCGCAACGGCAATGCCACCCAGTATGTCTATGATGGCAATGGAAACATTGTAAAGACCATTGATGCGCTGGGCACGGAGTCCGTATTTACCTACAATAAGAATGACCAGCTCATTTCCACCGACCTCCACCGTGTGGATGCCCTCAATGGCGTGGACTCTCACGAGATCACGCTGTATGAGTACGATGGTCGGAATCTGGTCACGAAGGAGATCAACGCACTTGGCGACAGCACCGTTTATGTCTACGACGGCAACGGCAATCTGGTCTCCAAGACCGATGCGGATGGCTATGTGACCCGGTATTCCTACACCGCCCTTGATTTGGTGAAGAAAATCAACTACAATGGGGCAAAGGAGGTCTCCTACCAGTATAACAAGGTCGGCGAACTGGTGCAGATGGATGACTGGACCGGCACCAACACCTTCGAGTTGGACCTGCTGGGCCGCCTCCAGAAGATGACCGACCACAAGGGTAATACGGTTTCCTACACCTATGACGCCGTGGGCAATCAGACCGGCATTACCTATCCGGACGGCAGCAAGGTCTCCAACTTCTATGATGCGGTGTATAATCTCACCAGCGTCATTGACGCGGAGAAAGGCACCTATGCCTATGTCTACGATGATGCCAACCGCCCTGTCAAGCTGACCTATCCCAACGGCTGGATCGAGCAGTATACCTATGACGCGGAGGGCAACCTCCTCAAGACGGTAGACACCGATCCCTTCCAGCTCTACAACAAGACACCCAAGGTCAAGTATGAGTACACCTACGACGCCGAGGGCAATGTGCTGACGGAGTTCCAGCGGGACAGCGACGCTACGGAAAATCTCAAGAGCCGCACAGCCTTTACCTATGACGCGCTGAACCGGCTCACCGGCAGCACCCGCAAGCTGGAGGTCTATCCCTACGATACCCTCGCTTATACCTACACCTACGATACGCTGGGTAACCTGCTGAAGCAGAGCGGTCCCACCAAGGGTGAAGAGGATACCTACCAGTACAACGACCTCAACCAGATGGTGAGCAAGCATGTGTGCGGCTATGAGCAGAAGCTCACCCGCATCTATGACTACGGCTATACCTACGATAAGCGCGGCAATCTGGTGAAGGAAGAAGAGATTTGTTCGCCTACCACCACCGGACCCAAGAATATCACCATTGCGACCTATCTCTATGACGAGACGAACCGCATGGTGCAGGGTACCAACAAGACCGGTGAGGTCAGCGCATACACCTTCAACGGTCTCGGCGTGCGGGTCGGCACAGAGCTGATTTTGGAGGACAACAGCCACGGCTACACGGACTTCCACTGCCAGATGCCCAGCGTGGAGACCGGCATTGAAAAGCCGGAAGTCGTCAAGACGGGTTATGTTATTGACTATACCCGCCTTGGCATTGACCAGCGTGTGCTGGTGAAGTCTGAGCAGGACGGCTATGACTTCCGCTACACCTACGGTCTTGATAAGGTGAAGGTCTATACCACCAGCGAAGGCAGCGATTGGTGGGGGCAGAGCATCCACAAGTGCGTGAATGCCGCTTATGTCCACACCGACCGCCTCGGCAGCGTGGTGAACCTCTCCGATGAGCATGGTCGTGTGACTGCCCGTGCGGATTATACCGATTGGGGCGAGGTGCGCCGGTACACGGATATTACCGTGGACCAAGGCTTCCGCCGACTGCTGCCAGAGATCACCTACGCCACACATGAGTATGACGATGTTCTGAACCAGTTCTACGCCAAGGCCAGAATGTATGATGCGGAGAACAAGCGGTTTGATGCGGTTGACCCCATCCTTAATCCGGTTGAGTATAGCATTAGCAATTATGTCAGCGATCCTATGATGCTGGTGCAGTATCTGTATGTCAGGAATAATTCCATTAATTGGATTGACCGAGATGGATATTGGACTGTTGCAATCGGTCCAACTGCGGCAGCAGCATTCGGACTTAGCATATCTGCGTCTGCGCAACTTATTTTCGATGACAAAAAAAATGTTGCACTTATCTTTAGCGGAGCAGCCGGAGCGGGGACACCGAATTTATCTGGTGGGGGAGTTCTTACCTTTACAAGTGCAGATACCGTACACGATTTATCAGGAAGAGGGGTAAGTCTTAACGCAGGCGGATCTGCAGGACTAGTTGTAGCTGCCGGAGTCGAGTTCATGACAGGTAGTGATCGAAATGGAAAAACAATTTATGGTGCAAGCTTTTCGGTAGGTGTTGGCCCTATTCCGGCAGAACTACATGCCAATCTATATAGTGGTTCCTATGTAACACCATCTATAAATTTGCCTTGGCTATACAATAGACTATATAATTATGTGAGAGATTATTATAATCGTTTGGATTGCACTACTAAAACTGCCCTTAGCACAAAGATGGGGATGGCATTCTAATTAAGATTGGGAGGGGAGCGGAGTCTATTTCCGTGTACTCTGCTCTCCTCTCTATTTATATAAATAATTTTAGGTGAGTTATAATGAAATTAAATCTTCCACTCAATTCCGATAAGTCTGTAGATGATTTTTTTGAATATCTCGTGCGAACGGTAGTGATTCAAGAAAAATTTAAGTACCTGACATGGATTGAAAGCTCATCAGGACGATATGTTGGAAAATTATTCTATGGATTAGTAAATAAAGATTCTTTCAAAATAGTGCCATTAATATATGGAAAGAATTTTTTCACTCCTGTTATTTTGGGAGTAATAAAAAGTTCCCCAAAGCAGAAAAGCTTAGAAATTACATTTGTGGATTCTCCGCATATGAAAGTTGTAAAGATAATACTATTTACTTTGCTTTTGGGGACAATATTTGCATTTTCCGAATCTAAGGATATAATTTGTGTATTTCCACTTAGTTTATCTCTTGTCATTTTCATCTTTTTTTTGCTGTTTAACCACCACGCAAAGAATGACGCTGCTTTGACTATTAGTAAATCAATATCATTGATGATGTAGTATGTGGCAAATATTATTCCTGTTTTTTCTTTAATTGCTCAATTAGTAAAGGCCATTATAACTAAAGGGGGACGCGGCTCGATTTGAGCCGCGTCCCCCTTTAACGATGAAATATACACGTACTTATCGGATGCCTCATATTGTAACATGGCAACATGGGAATGTAGAGACTTGGGGCACACCATGTTATACTGGCAACAGCTTAAAAAAATTTTTCTAAAAATATTTGAAAACAATGTGAGAAATCGCGGTTCAAATGCATTTATAAAATAGTAGGTATACGCACTTTATCATAAAGGACGAGGTGGTGTTATTATGCTGGCAGTTCTGTTAGCTGCGTTAGAAAGCGATACGGATAGGCAAAAATTTATCGAGATCTATGAGAAATATCATGTCCAAATGGAACGGACAGCGATGCGCATTTTGAAAGAGCAGAGTGATGTTGAGGATGCGGTACAAAACGCATTCATGCAGATGATCCGGCATTTTGAGAAAATTTTCGAGATTCCATGTGAGGAATTGCCTTTCTGGATCATTTCTATAGTGAAGAATGAAGCACGGGCCATTCTTCGAAAGAACCGCCGGACGGTTTCTTTGGAAGACTGGGACGGATTTGCGGAGCATATCGACGATATATCTGGGTACACGGAGCTGGTAGATCTATTTACGCAGTTGCCGAAAACATACCGCTCTGTGTTGGAATTGAAGATGCTCCATGGCTACACGGATAAGGAGATCGCCAAGAGGGTGGGAATCTCCGAAACAGCAGTTAGTTCCCGTGCAACGCGGGGACGCACGCTGCTGCGCGAAATTGTTGAGAAGGAGGGATTTTGCGTATGACGGACCGAGAACTGGACAGGATGATGCAGCATGTCCTGCTGGATGCAATCAAGCGGGATTGTGAAAAAGAAACCGATGATGTACCTGCCTTCAAACCGACGCACCATTATCAGCGGCAAATAGCGGCGATGTTATCAGATCCGTTGAAGTGGGCTCAAAAGCGGGCACGGCCCCTGTGGAAGAATGTGGCGCAAAAGATTGCCGTGATCCTGCTGGTGTTCTCGCTGAGTTTGGGGAGCCTGATGGCAGTCAGTCCCACGGTGCGGGCCGCAGTGGTGCGCTGGGTCACGGAATGGTATGAAACCCATGTGGTGTATAGATTTTCGGGAGAACAGCTTTCCGGAGAAATGCCACAGTATGAGATTACGGATCTTCCGGAAGGATACGTTGAAGATGAACGCGTAGATTGGCCTACGTATATAAGCATTATATATCGGAAAGCGAATGATGAAAATGCTCCATGGATTTATCTACGATATGTTTATATGCAGCAAGGAACAGTCAACAATATTGGAACAGAGGGTGCGGATATCATTCCCGTTACTGTGAATGGGATAGAGGGACAGTTATATCTCGCCAGAAATCCGGATGAGTCAGATAGTACGATTACTTGGATCGACCCAGATAAAAACATAGCATTCGTTGTGGATGCCGCTCTTGACGCTGATAGCATTTTGCACATAGCTGAAAGCGTTTCTTTGTCGAAAATAGAAAAATGAAAAAAATTTAAAGATATGTGTGAGAAATTCACCTTCTTCTGCATTTACCTAATAGAAGTTTGGAACTCTGTTAGAAAATTAGGGTTGAGCAAAACACCGATTTGCTCATAAGGCTATGCAATAAATAGTGCTATTCAGCTCGTTCGAACACTATATATTGTTACTCAATTTTGCAAAACTCGCGTTTTGCTCAACCCTTTAGAAAATGTAGAAGGAGGTGATTCTTATAAAGAAGCGTATCTTTGTGTTGGTCGGTTTGTTGCTTTTAATGCTTACTATGACCGCATATGCAATTGAGCCATATATGTATGGTCAAGCACCAGTTCTGACTTTCAATGGAACAACTGCTAATTGCTATGTGGAATGTAAAAGCACAGATAATGCTGACACAGTAAAGGCAACATTGACCCTCTATCAGGGAAAGACTTACGTTGATTCTTGGAGCGGTTCGGGAAAAGGCCATGCTTTGATTGCCGGCAATTGTACGGTAAAAAAAGGGAAGAGCTACACACTTACGCTGACCTATTCCATCAATGGAGTCGCACAACCATCTGTTTCAGCCACAGCAACCTGCCCATGAAGAAGGGCGAAGACGGGTCTGCATATGCAGACCCAAGGGGATACATCCCCTTGGGATAAGTGTTGAATGCCAGGAAGTATTTGACCTTATTATAAACACTCCGGATTGGCGGTGAGACCAATGTACTATGAAAGCTAAGACCATGACAACAGAACCTAAAATCAATCGGATGAATATGAAAGGAGCTATTATGAAAAAGACTCGTAAAGTATTTGCACTGCTTTTGACTGTGGCAATGTGCATGGCAATGAGCGTTTCTGCATTTGCGGTAGGAACTGATCCGAGTTCTGAAATTACTACAAAGACCTATGAATTAGATAATGGAATCCTCGTTACCGTTACGACGGCTCCCAACGAAATTACGCCTATGCCGCTGGCCTATGATCGAGTTATTGAGGCGCTGGCTTCTCCGACTGCAAGGCATACTTTCCCGCTCGAAAGCGGTGAGGGCTCCAGGTGCTCCGCTCAAATCTGGAATGATTCTACTGACGGGACAAAGATGCAGGTAAGTTTCTCCGTAACGCTTAATGGCAACACATCCACTCTTCCGACGGAGATTGTTGCTGCCGGCAAGAATACCACTTTCTCTGTTGAGGATAAAAAAGGTAATGACCTTGTTGGCAAGACCGTAACCAATATTGCGGCAGTTGATGCAAGTTCTGTTCGCTACACGTATTTGATTGAGCAGTCCTGAGGAGAAAATCGTTATGAAGAAGTATCATTCGTTTACGGCGGGTGTAGTCGCGACACTCATGGCGGTTTCGACTGTGGGCACCGCGCTGGCCGCTTCCAGCCGGGTAGAGTACAACAAGGCTGGAATCTCCCTGTTCGGTGAGAATAAGGTCCTCGCCGGAGAATCCTACAAGGCCCCCAACGGGCAGGATGTTCCCTCTGTCATTACATACGTCGATGAGACCGGCGGCAAAACCAACTATCTCTCCATTCGCCAGATCTCCGAACTGCTGGATGCTTCTGTTGGATGGAATGCCGCTACTAACAGTGTAGATATTGCCGCGCCTAATGCTGGGAAAATCGGAGAGGATGTGATCGTGGGATCTGGA
>ERZ827104.1758-NODE-1758-length-18104-cov-3.238905_pt1 | contig 18104 bp, 11 predicted proteins | sample MGYA00519781_ERZ827104 | MGnify/ENA primary metagenome ERZ827104 (study PRJEB31778, sample SAMEA3449257) | human gut metagenome | biome: human gut; feature: human-associated habitat; material: faeces | place: United Kingdom | collected 2010/2012 ...
CTTGCCTGTATGCCTTCAACATGCTGCAGGCTGACATGGTCGAGTACGAGAAGAACTCCACCGTCATCGTCGGCAACATCACCATCAAGGACACCTCCGACGCTAAGTCCAAGCGTTGGGGCAGCTCTGCCATCAACGACGGCAACATCGACGGCAAGAAGGGCGGCGACGGCTATGTCCAGTTCGCTGAGGAGTACTTCAACAAGCTGGTCAAGACCGAGACCACCGATGACATGGGCCGTCCCGCTACCAAGTGGACCAACAAGGGCGACAAGATCGGCACCTATGCTGATAAGGCTGACCAGACCTACTACAAGAACGTCAAGCTGGGCAACATCTACTCCGATCTGGGCATGACCCAGAAGGACGAGCACGCCACCGTGATCGTCAACGGTGTCGAGGCGACCGACGTTGTTGTTTCCAAGAACAACGATCGTAAGATCTCCTCTTCCTCTGCTAATGACGGTCTGGTGGGCGATGGCTCCATCGTTGAGGTCTACTATGACGAGGATGACAACCATGTCACCATCGTTGTTGCTGACGTGTATGTCGGCGAGATCACCTCTAAGGAGACCAAGGCTGCCGATCCCTATGTTGTGGTTGATAGCAAGCTTCAGATGAAGACGGTTGACGGCACCAACTACACTGGCTACACTGGCACCGCCACTCACTTCGAGTGCGACACCTCCGCTTTCGCTGAGGACGACATCGTTCTGTTCACCTATTCTCAGGCTGAAAAGTCCATCCAGACTGTTGTCAAGGCTGAGTCCACCGAGGGCATTGTCTCTGAGTACACCCTCACCAAGAGCCTGACCCTGGCTGACAAGGAGTACAAGTACGCCAAGAACATCGTGTTTGATTTCGGTGCCGAGAACACGATGAGAACCAAGAACACCTACACCATCTATACCGACGCCAACGGTCTGGTGATCTTTGTCACTGAGTCTGAGTTCAAGCCCACCGACTATGCCTTCGTTCTGGATGCCGAGGCCTCTTCTCAGACTGGCTTCAAGTTCGACCGTGCGAAGCTGGTTCTGGCTGACGGCTCTGTCAAGACCGTCTACACCGATGACAACTACGCCGGTTACAAGGGTTACATTGTGACCTATCGCGCCAACGGTGACAACGAGTATGTCCTGCGCAAGGCTCCCAACACCACCTTCAACGGCGGTACCATCGGCGATTCTATGTTCAACGCCGATAGCACTATCCCGACCCAGGGCGTTCTGACCGGCGGCAAGACTCCCGTGCGGACCAACGCCACCACCTCTGATTTCTTCATGCAGAACGGCAACGCCAAGGTCTACCCCGGTAACGGCAAGACCCTGTATGCCAACAGCGAGACCGTGTTCGTGGTTGCTGAGTCCGACAGAACCGGCACCACTTACACTTCCTACACCGGCATCAAGAACGCTCCCTCCATCGATCCCAAGAACAGCGCTGTGGCTGAGATGGTCTACTATGTCCGCGGCAACAACCTGCTGGGCTTCGTCTTCGTCGACGCCACTGGCTGCGATGTGGTCAATGGCCGCAACGACATCACCTTCCTGGCTGGTAAGGAAGGCATGAGCAAGCTGAAGACCGACTCCGACAACAACAGCTACTACGTGTACAACGCTGTGGTGGACGGCAAGATCACCACTGTGAAGGTCAGCTATGACGCCACCACTCTGGACGCTGGCGTTGAGACCAACCGCGTGTACCAGAACGTGAAGTACAACAACAAGGGCACCATCGCCACTGGCGGCGCCGAGGTCACTGGCTATGATGTTGTTGAGAACAACACCACCGGTATCTGGAAGCTCAGCGGTGAGTACACCATCGGTCTGCACAGCAACACCACCGCTTCTCGTTACACCGTGGCTTCCGACGCTAAGATGTACCTGATCGACACCGACGGTGTCATCACCAAGGTCGACGACGTGAAGGACTTCAAGTCTGACGCCACCGCTAAGGTCATCGCTCTGCTGGATAAGGCCGACGGTGACATCGCCTACCTGTTCGTTCAGGAGACTGACAACGGCAAGAAGGAAGACGCTGGCGCGGCCGCTACTCCCGTCACCAGCCTGGTTCTGGGCAAGGACGGCAGCAAGCTGAAGGCTACCGTGACTGGCACCACCGAGGGCAAGGAGTACGAGATCAAGGTTTCCATGATCGTTAGCGGTGTGGAGAAGGCAATCGGGACTTATGAGTTCACCGGTGCTGACGGTAACACTGTTGTGACCCTGCCCATCGCTTGGGGTGCGGGTGTGACCTACACTGCTACCTGCGGTGACCAGTTTGCGACCTACACCGCGACTGTCTGATATCTCCCGCTAAACGTATATAGACCCTAAGGTTTACGTTACGTCTGTTCCCCCCGGACTTCGGTCCGGGGGGACTTTTTATGCCCGCTCGGCTCCCTGCGCAAAAACGTGTATCGCAGGCAGCTTCCGACCGGCTTCGCCCTGTGCCCTTCTCATCAAAAAGAGGGGAAATCCGTTGAAATAGCTTGTATTTTCAGGTATATAGGACTATAATAAACGATATATGGTCAAATGGGCCTTGTGTCCGTCTGCAATTGTCTTTGCGGGGCTCGCCCCGCCTGATTTTGAAAATCTCCCGCCTGCGGCGGGTTTCCAATATTGCCGATCATCGGTGGTTGAGAAATACCTCCGTATCAATTAGAATGACAACAGCGTAAGTTCACGAATATAGGAGGAGCTTGCTTTGAGCGCGAAACGATCAAAAAACGGAACGGTTCAGGGGGATCTGGCCAAGCAGACCGTCCAGTCCCCGGCTGAGAAAATAGAGTCCGTCCCCGCTGCGCAGTCCCCTCAGAAGGGAGGCCCCGCCGGGGAGCCGTTGACCCGGAAGGACACCGTCATGGTGTTGCTCTACACCCTCCTGCTCTTTTTCGCCATGGCGGTGCAGACCGGTACCATGGCGCTGATTTTGTGCGCCCTGGCGCTGGTGCTCTGCATTGGGAAAACACCGCTGAATAATTTCCGCGTCCGGTTCTGCGTCCCCGTCCTCGGTCTGCTGGCCTTCGCCGTGATGAACGGTGCGGCGGCCATCTATTCGCCCTTCGATTCTTACGCGGTGGCCGAGTTTTATAAGTTCATCGCGGTCTTTTCTCTGGCGGTGATTCTGCTGGCCCGCTTTGACCGGCGGCACGTTCCCGGCCTGCTGTGGGGCTTTGCCTCCGTTGGCGGCTTTATGGGCGTTGTCAGCATGGACGGCGCCTGCGGCGGAGCTGTTTTTTCTCTTTACAACGCCTTCACCAGCCGCCTTGGCTACTCTCTGGATACTGTGGCTGAAGAAGCAGTTACCGGCAGCCGCGTCCTCGGCATCTACGCCGACGCCAACGTCACCGCCTGCCTCTTTGCCATGACTCTGCTCATCGCCCTGTATCTGCTCTCCCGGGCGGATACCGTGACCAAAAAACTCTGCGCCGCCCTGCTCTGCGGCGTCAGCGCCGTACCCTTTTTCCTGTCTCTGAGCCGGGGCGCCATCGGCTTCTTCGCGATTGCTCTGGTGATCTGGCTGGCGGCGGCTCCGGGGGAGGAGCGTCTCAAGCTGTTCTTCCTGTTTGTGTGCGGCGCGGCGGCTACCCTGTGCTGCTCTGCCCTGATTCTCCGGTTTGACGATCAGACCGGAACGGTCACGCTGCTGCTGCTCCTCTGCGGCGCGCTCATCTTCGCGCTGGATCGGTTTCTTGTGGGCCGTCTCGCCGCGGTTACGGCCCGCCACACTAAACTGGCTCTCGGTACAGTGGCGGTCATGCTGCTGCTCTGCGTGGGCTATGGGATCGCCGCCGTGACCGTCACCGGGCCTGTATATTTTGAAGGCCAGACCCGGCTGGTGCGGGAAGTCTCTCTAAAACCCGGTGCGTATACGGTCAGCATGGAGGGCGAGGGACTGGAGCGGGCCGGCGCGTTCGTTGTGGAGGAACGGATCACCGGCGAGTGGGTGTTCCTTGCCAACGGCTCCGCGGGTGAAGACCTGACTTTCACGGTGCCGGAGGATCTGGCGGGCCATCTGCTCATTGGCGTGGAGGGTCGGGAAGGCGTTGTGCTGGAACGGTTGGAGCTATCCGATGGGACAGAGCTTCCCCTGCGGCACATTTTGCTCCCGAAAGCCGTAGAGAACCGTATTTTTGACGCGACAACGAAAAATATGGAGCAGCGTGTCCAGTTCTTCAAGGACGCGTGGACCCTGTTTACCCAGAGTCCCCTGATCGGTCACGGTCTCGGATCTTCCGAGGGTCTGTACCGCTCCGTTCAGCCCTTCTATTATGAATCCAAATACGTCCATAACCACATTTTGCAGGTCATGAGCGACATGGGCCTCCTTGGTTTGATCGGCTTCGCCGCGCTGCTGCTTGGCTCCGGTTGGCTGCTGCTGAACGCCGTCCGCAAGGAGAAGGATGGCCTGTCCGCTATGCTGCTGGCGGTGTGGGTGCTGATGAACGGCCACAGCCTCATGGAGATCAATTTCTCTGTCCGGGGCTTTGCCTGCCTTGCTTACGCGCTGCTTTTGCTGCCGGTTTTGCTGTACGCAAAGCCGCTGCTGCGAGAGGAGAATACGAATGCGCGCAAGGTAGCCCGCCTTGCCGGGGCTGCGTTGCTGGTGTGCTTCTGCGTGTACGAGGCCGTGTTCGGCGGACTTTTGATGCGGCACCGTTTCGTGATGAAGGAACAGGCGGCCTATGAGCCCTACTCTCAGGTGTCCTATATGAATAAGCTGCGGGACTTCATCCGCCGGGACGTGTTCGTTCAGGAGGAAAACAAGCTGACCTATGTGGCCTACACAAATATCTGGGAGCTGGAGGAGTTCCGATCCCAGTCGGAAAAATATGTGAGGGATCTCCGCGCCAGCGGTACCTATTCCGCCTGCTCCGGCCTTGCCCGGTACGAGTATCTCCCACGGGGACAGTGGGAGGATCTGTTCACCGCTTCCCAGGAGGGGCTCCGCCAGGTGGCCTCCAGCCCGGACGGCTGGAACCTGCAAGTGGAGTTCTACTGGACGGAGGTGCTGCCCGCCATGGGGGAGGAGAATATCGAGACCTTCCTGAGCGGTGTGACCGCGCTGGCGGACGCGCTGGATGCGTATAACGAAGGCCGTATGGAGCCTGTTGTCCTCACGGAGACCAACCAGAGATTTCTGACAGCGGCGAAAAGCGCCGTTGAGCTACCGTCTGACGCGGCTTGGCAGGTGTTGAATATGCTGGCCGCGTCGGCGGAATGACCGTCCCGCTGCGGGAACGGGACTTCCGGTCTCTCTTTGCGTTCTCCCTGTACCGCATCCCATGGAAACGATGGGTGCCGGTTCGGAAGCAAGATCGAAATTAGAACAAAAGGAAAGAAGAAGAACATCATGAACCGATTCCGAAAACCGCTGCTCTTTCTCTCTGACTCCGCGCTGTTTCTCTGCGCGGTAGGATTCTATCTGATCGCGGTGCGCTATATGCCCTACACCATGGTTGGCGGAGGAAATCTGACGATGGATCTGCCGCTGCTGTATGGCTGCATCGCGCTCTCTCAGCTGCTGTTCAAGACCTATGACAGTCTTTGGCGCTACGCGGAGAGCAAGGAGTACCTCACGCTTATCGCGGCGGCCTTGGTCGGCTTCGGACTGTATGAGTTTCTGGCCCGTATGCTGCGCTGGAGCACCATGTCCTTCGTGCTGCTTTCCGCCATTGCCGCCGTATGGGTGCTGGAAATGCTGTCAGTCCGGTTTCTTTACCGGGTGAACCGCAGCCGGGGCTTCCGCCGGAAAGAGGACGGGGCTGTCCCCGTGGTCATCATCGGCGCCGGCGGGGCGGGGGAGCGGCTTTTGGATGAGCTCCGCAGCAATCCCAACAGCCGCTATGCCGTCCAGAGCTTTTTTGACGACGATCCGGGGAAGCGGGGCAAGCAGCTTCACGGCGTGCCGATCCGCGGTCCCATTTCCGCGGCGCTGCCCCGGATCAAGGCCATGGGCGTCCATGAGGTGATCGTTGCCATTCCGTCTTTGTCGGAGGTTCAAAGAAAAAATATCCTGGAACAGGTATCGGATAAGTCCGTCCATATCTCCATTCTGCCGGATACGCTGGATCTCATCAGCGGCAAGCCCATCCGCACGCAGCTCCGTGAGGTTCGGATCGAGGATCTGCTGGGCCGGGACGTGGTGGATCTGGACAACGCCGCCATCAACACGCTCATCGCGGGGAAAACGGTGCTGGTCACCGGTGGCGGCGGTTCCATCGGCTCGGAGCTGTGCCGCCAGATCGCCAAGCGGGACCCGAAGCAGCTGGTGATCGTGGATATTTATGAAAATAACGCCTATGACATTCAGCAGGAGCTGAAATTCCGCTATGGCAGCCGGCTGGATCTGCGGGTGGAGATCGCCTCCATCCGGGACGCGGAGCGGATGGATCAGCTGTTCCGCACCTACCGCCCGGAGGTGGTGTTCCACGCAGCGGCCCACAAGCATGTTCCGCTGATGGAGACCAGTCCTCAGGAGGCCATCCGCAACAACGTGTTCGGCACGCTGAATCTGGTTCGGGCGGCCGATGCCCATGGGGTGAAGAAATTTATTCAGATCTCCACGGACAAGGCGGTGAACCCTACCTCGGTCATGGGGGCCAGCAAGCGGCTGTGCGAGATGATCGTGCAGTCCATGGCCATGTGCAGCGAAACCACCTTCGCGGCGGTTCGCTTCGGCAATGTGCTTGGCTCCAACGGTTCCGTGATCCCGCTGTTCAAGCGGCAGATCGAAAACGGCGGGCCGGTCACCATTACGGACAAGCGGATCATCCGCTATTTTATGACGATCCCGGAGGCTGCCCAGCTTGTGCTGGAGGCCGGCTCCATGGCAAAGCAGAATGAGCTGTTCGTGCTGGATATGGGCCAGCCGGTGAAGATCCTGGATCTGGCGGAGAATCTGGTGCGGCTGTCCGGCTATGAGCCCTATCGGGACATCGACATCATCGAGACCGGCCTGCGGCCCGGTGAGAAGCTCTACGAGGAGCTGCTTATCGCCAGCCGGGACATTGAAAAAACGGAGAACGAGAAGATCTTCGTGGAGCATCAGCCTGTTGTCACACCGGAGGAGCTGGCGGAAAAGCTGGAGATCCTCCGGGCGGCGCTGGAAAAGGATCCCTCGGCTATCCGGTCGGCACTCCACCGCGTCGTTCCTACATTCCGGGAGCCGGAGGAACTGAACAACGCGCAGGGGGAACGGGTGGAGATCCCGCCCCAGCAGTCTGTTGGCTGTGCACAATAAAAAATACCGTACGAGGATGGAAATGTTATGAAAGAGGCGCGATACACAGGCATCGGTCTGAAATCCCTTTGCATTTTAACGCTGCGCCGGTGCCGCTTGATCCTGCTGGCAGCGTTGCTCGGTGCTCTGCTGATGGGGATCTACGGCGGGGCGAGTTATTCCGGGCGGCAGGCCGCCGCATCTGAGGCAAGAGAGGCAGCGCTGGAGGATCTCCAGACGCAGCGAGATTCTCTGTCGGATGAGATGGACTCGTATAAGCAGAACATCAAGGAAGCGGAGCGGGACGCCCAGTATGTCATCAAGGACCGCCAGCTGACGATCGAGAATTATCAACAGCAAATCGACGGACTGGACGTCCGCCGGGCGGACTGTACCGCCGCGTTGGAAAAAGCGCGTCAGGTACTGAATACGACCTCCAATGACGAGGCCCGCGTACAAGCGGCGTCTGCGGTCCATGAGTTGAATGAGGCGCTGACAGGTTATACCAATCAGGAACTAAGCTGGCAGCTGTATATCCTGAATTACCAAAATGAGATCGAAACGCTGAAGGACACCTCCGCTCAGGACAAGGTCATTGAAGAGAACGAAAAGCTGCTGGAGGATAAGCAGAAGGAACTGGACGAGATGGACGAGGAGATCCGCAAGCTGGAAATACCCGCGTCCGCGTCCGGCCCGGTGGTTTCTGCCATCAAATTCGCCATTGTGGGGGCCGTCCTGCTTGCGTGCCTGACCTGCGGCGTGGTGGTGGTTCTCGGTTGCTTTGACCGCAGGCTCCATGATGGGGAGGAACTGGCCTCCTCCTGCGGCGCGCGTCTGCTGGGCGATCTGCGGAGACCTGCGGAGACCAGATGTCCTCTGGAGCGACGGCTGCAGCGCTGGGAGCTGGGCGCATCTGTCCCGGAGACCAGTGAGCAGTATGACCAAATATCCGCCAATATCCGCCTTCTGACAGAGCCGGGTGAGATCGTTGTCACCGGAACGGAAGACGCGGATGAAAAAACGGTGCGGGAGTTGTCCGACCGTCTTTCTCCGGTGGGTTATACGGTGACCGGCTGTGCCGACCCGCTCAAGAATGCCGATGCGCTGCTCTTTGCGGCGGATAAGCCCGTGATCTTAGTGGAAACGGCAGGCGTTTCGGATATGCGCGAGGTGGTTCGGCTGGTCAATCTTCTGCGTGAGGGACATGGCTCCGTGGCAGGGGCCGTGATCCGCTGAGTGCCCCATCTCATTGAAAGAATCTGAAGAAAGAGAGCGAAAGCAGATATGCCGCTGACGTATATGTACATCACCAACCGCCCGCAGGTGGCGCGGATCGCCCAGAACGCGGGCGTGGATCGGGTATGGATCGATCTGGAATATATGGGGAAGGAGCAGCGGCAGAAGGGGATGGACAGCGTGAAGTCCCGCCATCAGCTCAGTGATATCCGCTCCATCCGTCCGCTTTTGCGGAAGAGTGCCTTGCAGGTGCGGGTCAACCCCCTGCACGACGGCTCCCCGGCGGAGATCTCCGCCGCCATCGACAACGGCGCGGACATCGTCATGCTGCCCATGTGGAAAACGGCGGACGATGTAAAGCGCTTCGTAGAGCTGGTGAACGGCCGCGCGAAGGTCCTGCTGCTGCTGGAAACGAAGGAAGCGGACCGGAACCTCACTCAGACACTGGAGGTCAAGGGCGTGGATGAGATCCATATCGGCCTGAACGACCTGCACCTGAGTTATCAGAAAAAATTCATGTTCGAGCTGCTGTCCGACGGCACGGTGGAGCGGTTGTGCCGGCAGATCGGCGCGGCCGGACTGCCCTATGGCTTCGGCGGCGTGGCCAAGCTGGGGGGCGGGGCCGTCCCGGCGGAGCTGGTGCTGGCGGAGCATTACCGCCTTGGCTCCTCCATGGCAATCCTTTCCCGAAGCTTCTGCAATTCCGGCTCTCGGACGGATTTTGATATGCTAGAGCAAGAGTTTGACCGTGAGATGAGATCGATCCGGGATTACGAGACATTTCTTGCTGGGCAGTCCAAGGACTGGCTGGAGGAACAGCATAAGGAGCTCGCTGCCCGTGTTGATGACGTGGTGCGGGGATGAAGAAGAAAGAAGAGGAACAGCCATGACGGGCCTTTTGGATCGGTTCAAAACAAAGGCGGGCGGCAGTATGATCCTGCTGGCGCTGCTGCTGTGCATATTCCGGTGCGCCTCGGGCGTTGTGCTTCTGTTTGCCGCGGCGCTGCTATTATGGCAGAAGGAGCCGGTTCGCCCCTGGCAGAAGGCCGGGTTCGTGTATCTGCTGGCGGTGGTGGCCTTGATCCATCTGGGCCGGGTGAGTTATCCCATGATGAGTCAGGCATTTGCTCTGTACCAGTCCACGCCGGATCTGCTGATATGGATCAAGGCGGGGAATGTACACGCCCCCCGGCTGCTGGTCAGTTATCCGGGAGTTCTGCTGTCCTATGTGTGCTCGGTGCCGCTGGATACGGGGATGTCTCTGTTTACGGCGCTGTTGTTCTGGTTCACCTATACCAACATGGGCTATGCCGTGGAGGAAGTGGAGGGAGATCTGCCCGGTCGGAGCTGGCTGCCGGTGCTGCTGTTGTTCCCCATGCTGGTTCTGACTCTGATCATGAACGGGCGCCTCGTATTCGCCATGTGCGGATATTCGCTGGCACTGGTGACGGTTCTGCGGGTGAAGCATATGCCGGACTTCCGCCTGAGCGGTCTGCTGCCTCTGGCGGTGGCGGTTCTGCTGTGCGCGGTGAGCACCGGCACGATGCTCGTTTGTATTGTTACCAGCGGACTGCTATTGCTGAGTCTGTGTGGAAAAGAACTGTCGAAAAAGCCGCTGCTGCTGGTTTGTCTGGCAGCCGCGCTTCTGCTGATGCTGCCATATATTGGACGCATGATCGCCAAGCTGTTCGCATTTTTTGGACCGGGGCTAAACGGGATTCTCGGGATTTTGCAGCATGGGGCCGGAGGAGTTCTCCTCCGACTGTTTGCTTCCCCGGCGGCATGGGTGCTACTGGCCATTGGTTCAGGAGCAATTCTTCTGGGGATGACGGTGGTTTTGTGGTTCCTGTTTTCACCCCGGAGCCGGGGCAGCCGCTACTATGCGTTGGGAGCGGGAATAATGATTTCCTGTGCCTGTTTTCCGGTAGGGCTTTCCACCGGTTTGATGTTCATTGTCCCCATGATGATTTTTTGCTGCGCGGTGGCTGGAGAGCTTTTCCTGCGCGTGCCGGGTAGGGTTACGATTCCATGAAACAAAAACGATCATTACTTGGAAATATTTCGGATATGCTGGTGCTGACGCTGTGCTACCGGATCATCGGCTTTGTCCGAGAAATGCTGGTGGCCTCCTATTTGGGAACCTCCGCGGAGGCCGATGCGTATTCCATCGCGTACAGCGTTCCCACCGTTGTGGTGGAGATGTTGGCCTTGGGCGCCATCGGCTCGGCATCCATCGCCGTATTCCAGAGCGTGCTGCAAAAAGACGGAAAGCAACGATTGAACCAGTTGTACAGCCGCGTGATGGCGGCGATCCTGCTGGCGCTGGCGGCGCTGCTGCTCCTGTGCGAACTGGGCGCGCCGCTCCTGACAAAGCTGATGGCTCCAAGCTTTTCCGGCGAAAAGATGGCGCTTACCGTGAGCATGGTTCGCAGTATGCTGCCCGTGATCCTGTTTGTGGGCGTTCTCGGTCTGCAAAAGGCGGCGTTGAACCTGATGGGAGACTTCCGGAGCGAGGGGATCTCCAACGTGGTGTTCAACTGCGCCATGGTGGCGGGTGTGCTCTTTGCGGCGCGGCAGGATCGGATCGACATTCTCATTCACTCCTTCATCGCCGCCGCCTTCCTGCAATGGCTGGTTCAGTTCCGGAGCGTTCGGCGAGTGGGGCTGCGCCCCTCTCCGGACTTGCATCTGCGGGATGAAGACCTTCACAGGATCTTCGTGCTGCTGATTCCCATTATGTTCAGCACCGTGGTCTCTCAGATCAGTCCCGTAGCGGCCCGGGCCGTGGCCTCCACCTGCGAGGACGGCGCCGTGGCCATGCTGAACTATGCCTATAAGGTGACGATGCTGCCCATCGGCGTGTTCGGGGGAGCCATCGCCACCGCCTCCTTCCCCCGGATCTCCCGCTATGCCAACGAGAGCTCATCCAAGCTGGGGGATCTGTCCGCCGGGGTGTTCCGGCTGTCCCTGCTGCTGTTTATCCCTATGGTAGCCGTGATGATGGCCGGCAGCGTGCCCATCATCAACATCATGTTTGAACGTGGGGTCTTTACCGCGGCGGATACCCGGGAAACGGCACGGCTGCTGTGCGCCTACGCCCCCACCGTGCTGCTGACCGGTCTGGTCCAGACCCTGAACAACGAGTTTTATGCCTTCAAGCGGACCCGTGAGCCGATCTTAGTTAACTGCGCCTGCGTGGCGGGGAGCATCCTTCTCTCCATTCCGGTGTCCGGCGTCTGCGGCGCGTGGGGCATTCCCCTGAGCTTTTCTGCCGGCCAGTTGGCCAACGCCGTGGCGCTGGGCGTTATGGCGGACCGTCTCAGTCCCGGCATGGCGAAGCTCCCGCTCCGGGGCGCGGCAGTCTGCGCCGCCGCCTTTGGCGTGATGTGCGCCGCCACGGCGGGCGTGTCCCTGTTCTATACTCGGGTGCTCTATGAGCGGAGCATTTTGCTGCGGCTTGGGTGCTTCGGCGTATTCGGCTGCGTGCTGATGGCGGCGTATCTGCTGCTGATCTACAAGGGAAACGTGCTGGGTTTTCGGGACACCCTCCGCCTGTTCCGCTCCAAGGATGAACCGGCAGCGGAGCCTGAGAGAATTTGATATGAAGGAAGCGTATAATTGTGAAAACCTGTGTTGCTCAGCCGGTGGACGTGATCGTGGCGGACGCCGAAAAAGAGCTGTATGCTCAGCATAAGCTATACCGAAAATACGGAAAACGGGCGTTTGATCTCCTGTCCTCCGCGGTGGGGTTGCTGCTCTTGCTGCCGGTATTCCTGATCCTGAGTATCTGGATCTTCGCCTATGACCGGGGCCCGGTGCTCTACAAGCAGGCCCGCATCGGCCGGGGAGGAAAGCCGTTCGGGGTTTATAAGTTTCGTACGATGGTGGTCAACGCCGATCAGATCGGCCCCCTGTCCACCGGGGAGCATGACCCCCGCATCACCGCCCCCGGCCGGTTTTTGAGAAAGACCAGTCTGGACGAGCTGCCCCAGCTGCTCAACGTGCTGCTGGGCGATATGAGTCTTGTGGGGTATCGCCCCAACGTCTCTGACCTGATCGACTGGTCCGACGAGGCGTACCTCCGCCTCCTGTGCATGCGTCCCGGGATCACCGGCTACGCGCAGGTGTACGGGCGCAGCAATAACACCTATGAATCCGCCATGGAGAAGAATACCCGTTATCTGCGGGACGCCTCCTTCGGTACGGATCTGAAGCTGATATTTTTGACCGCCGCCCGCGTATTCGGCGGCGCGGCTGAGGCGAACTGACGAACGATATGAAGATTTTAATGCCTACTTATGGCGGCGGCCATGTAGCAATGGTCATCCCTCTTGCCCGGGAGCTGCTCCGCCGGGGTCACGAGGTTTTGATCCTGCCCCTTTCCGTGGCGCAGCTTGCCCTTGAAAAAACGGAGCTGCCTTATATTACGCTGCCGGAGGCACTGGAACGGGCTTATCCGGAGCCGGAGCGGCAGGCGATCCTGGCGCTGGGTGAGCGTCTGGCGGAAACATACCACAACCCGGACAGCGGGATTCCCCGGAGCGTTTCCGCTGCCTATTACGGCATCTCCATGCACTGTCTGCTGCAAGAGCACGGAGAGGCGGCATGGGAGCTGTTTGCCCAGAAAGGGAGGGAAGCTTTCTGTCCGGTGGATTTCATGCGCAGGCTCATTCAACTGGAACAGCCGGACATCGTCACCGCCAGCTGCTATGTCCGCATGGAGAAGGCAGGAATCCTGGCGGCCTGTGAGTTAGGCATCCACTCTTTGAAGATATGGGATACTGTGGTGGATGAGCAGAATTATACGGTCCAGACCGCTGACTGTCAGACGGCTATCAACGAGCTGCAAAAAGAATTCTTGATCAGTCAGGGATTCCCGGCAGACCGGATCTTCCCAACCGGACAGCCCGCCTTTGACAGTCTGTTCAACGCCGGAGGGGACACACAGGGCACGCTGCGGGCGTTGGGGCTGGAGCCCGGCAAAAAGACGGTTCTGTGGGCGGTAGACGGCAGCCCATGGGTCATGACGGCATTTGACGAGATCCAGAAGGCAATCCGGTCTCTGCCTCAGTACAATTTCATCGTAAAGCTGCATCCGACCAGCAACGACGAGCGGGACTTCCCGGTTGACGCGCCCAACGCGGTTTTGCTGAAGCGGTATGATATTGAACAGTTGCTACACACGGCGGATCTTGTCATCAGTCAGATCAGCACCGTGCTGCAGCAGGCGATGATCCTGGAGAAAAAAGTGCTTTCCCTGCGGGTCTACGGCGATTGTCCTGAGGAGAAGTGGCGGCAATTTGAACAGGCCTACACGGCGGATATGCTGCGGCAGGTTCAAGAAGCGGACACGCTGTCCCGGGTCATTCAGGAAACGCTGAACGACCCTCAAAGCGAAGCGCCCTACGAAGCAAACCGAGCGTTGTACCGCCCTCTGCGGAACGGCGCGAAAAACATCTGCGATTGTATGGAATCCCTGTGTGGAGCTCCAATGGAAAGGATTTGATGTGATAATGAGCAGAATGATTGGTGTAATTGGCGGTATCAGCGGTGAGATCCTGTGCGACCGGCTCCATGAACGGGGGTTCCAATGCCTACTGATTGCGGGCAGAGAAGGGGAGTCCGGCCTTGAAAAGGCCGACGCCGTGATTGTGGAGGAACTCTCCCACCACGAAGAAATTCTTCAACGTATTCGGGCGTTGGGCGTGTCTGAGATCATTCTCGGCACCGGCCATATCGTAGCCATTGAACTGGCGGGGTATCTGGAGCGCCATGGGGTACTCACATCCAACAATTATGAGGCCAGCATCCTCGCTAAGGATAAGATCCGTTATAAGCGGGAATTGCGGAAGCTTGGCCTGAATACCCCGAAGTTTGCCTGCTTCACCGGCCACGGTGAGACCGAACTTCAAACGGCACTGGAGCAGGTGGGCCTGCCCTGTGTGGTCAAGTCCTCCATTGACCGGCTGCTGCCCCAGAAGTGCAATACGGAGGCTGAGCTGCGGACCGCCTTTGATGAGGTGGGCGCCACCGATTCCGAGATCCTTGTGGAGGAATTCGTGGATGGCGTGGACTGCACGATCCCCTATCTGAACGATATGGAGACCGTCACGCCGCTGATGTTCAGCTATTACAGCAAGGCGGAATCCTGTTCCCTCAAGGGTTTTGGCAAGTTTGAAAGCCACAGCCTGCCCAAGGAGACTGAGAGCAGGGTCATGGAGTACTGCAAGGCCGCCGTGGAGCACATTCCCACCATCGGCCTGTGCCGGATCGACGCCATCGTTACCCCTGCCGGGGAGATCTCCATTTTGGAGTGCAACAGCGTCATCGTCACCGGTATCCATCCCAACCAGATCGATTACGGGCTTTATTTCATCAAAAAGGAAGGCATCGACTTTGCCGGGAAGCTGGTGGATGTGTCCCTGAAGATTTTCGATCGGAAGCGTACAGGCGTCAAGTAAGTTCGCGTCCGTTTAAAATCCTCAATATCATCATAAAACCGTGCCGGAAGACAAAAGACTCTCCCGGCACGGTTTATTTGCCTCCCCCTATTCCCGCGGCCTGTATGCGCTGGAGTAACTTCTAATTATGACAAAAATATGGAACGGCAAAAAACAAAGTCACAGGGGTTGACCAAGAAAGTAAGCTGCCCCGCAAAAAACACCTTTCGTAAAAAGGAATGTGAAATTTGAAAGATCTTCACTAAGTACCCCTCGCCGAAAAGCGGTGAAAGAGACGTTGTTTTTGATCGAAAGCTGTGATATTATAAAAGTTAATGGAATGCGCCGGGGGTGACCGCCCCGGTGAAGTTTGAAAAGGTACGGGAAAAAATATGTTTCATTTAGACCAATTTATCAGTCAATACGTCACCAAACGCCCGATGTCCATGTTCAGCGCCGACATCGAGGCCAACCGGGACGCCCTCAGCAAAAAAATCGCAGGAAAGTCGGTGCTCGTCATCGGCGGGGCCGGCTCCATCGGCTCCAGCTTCATCAAGGCACTGTTGCCATTCAAGCCCGCGTCGCTGGTGGTGGTGGATTACAACGAAAACGCTCTGGCGGAACTGACCCGGGATCTTCGCTCCACAAAGGGTATGTATGTACCGGAAGATTACATCCCCTATCCCATGGATTTCGCGTCGCCGGTCTTTGAGAAGATGTTCCGTGACCGAGGCGGCTTCGACATCGTGGGAAATTTCTCCGCCCATAAGCACGTCCGCTCCGAGAAGGACATTTACAGTGTGGAAGCCCTGCTCCAAAACAACGTCCTCCACGCCAAGGGCCTCCTTGACCTGCTGACGGCGTTCCCGCCGGAGGAATACTTCTGCGTATCCACGGATAAGGCCGCGAACCCTGTGAACATCATGGGTGCCTCCAAGCGCATCATGGAGGACGTGATCTTCAGTTATTCGGACAACTTCCCGGTGAAAACGGCCCGGTTCGCCAACGTGGCCTTTTCCAACGGCTCTCTGCCCGCCGGTTTTCTGGCACGGCTCTCCAAACTCCAGCCGCTGTCCGCCCCCTCCGATGTGAGACGTTATTTCGTCAGTCCCGAGGAATCTGGGCAGATCTGCCTGCTGGCATGTATGCTGGGCGAAAACCGGGCCATCTTCTTCCCGAAGCTGGCCGAGGCCCAGATGATGACCTTTGACGCCATCGGCACCGCGCTTTTGAATGCCCACGGCTACGAGGTGCTGGAATGCGCCTCGGACGAGGAGGCCATCGACCGCGCCGAGGAACTGAAGCACGGCGGGACGTTGTATCCCGTCCATTACGCGGTGTCGGACACCTCCGGCGAAAAGGCCTTCGAGGAGTTCGTAACGGATGAGGAAACGGCGGACATGGAGCGTTTCCAATCTCTGGGCGTCATCACCGGGAAAGCCGTCCCCGACAGGGAACGGGTGGAAACACTTTTCCGCGAGCTGACCGCCGCCTTCGACGAACCGCGTCCCACAAAGGACGGGATCATCGCCATCATGGCAAAATATTTGCCGAATTTTAAACACATCGAGACCGGAAAGGGTCTGGACAGCAAAATGTAATTTCGCCTACGGGCGATCAAACAGGAAAGGGTAGGGCATGGATCGGTTTATTCCGCTGTCGATCCCCAATTTTGAGGGGAATGAAAAAAAATATGTAAATGACGCACTGGATCAGGGATGGGTCTCCACCGGCGGCGCATACATCACAAAGCTGGAACGGGCAATGGCCGCTTTTCTGGGCGTTGAAAACACGGCGGCCTGCCAGAGCGGAACCTCCGCCCTCCATCTCTCCCTTGTGGAGGCCGGAGTAAAGCCCGGCGACGTGGTACTCGTTCCGCCCCTGACCTTCATCGCCGCGGTGAATCCGGTGAAGTACCAGTTCGCCACGCCAGTGTTCATCGACTGCGATGACAGCTTCTGCATGGATCCCCAAAAGCTGAAAGCCTTCTGTGAGGAGGCCTGTACATGGGACGGGATCACCCTGACCCACAACGGCGCCGCGGTGAAAGCCGTCGTGGTGGTTCATGTGTTCGGCAATATGGCCGATATGGAGGCAATTATGGAAATTGCCGGAACCTATGGGCTCAAGGTGATCGAGGACGCCACCGAGGCGCTGGGAACGAAGTACACGGAGGGCTGTTACGCCGGCCGCTATGCCGGCACCATCGGCGATTTTGGCTGTTTCAGTTTCAACGGCAACAAGATCATCACCACTGGAGGCGGCGGAGCCGTGACGGCAAGGGCGTCCTCCACCGTGGATCATATCCGCTTCCTGTCCACGCAGGCCAAGACGGACCCCCACTACTATATCCATGACGAGGTCGGCTACAACTACCGGATGACGAACCTGCAAGCCGCTCTGGGCGTGGCCCAGATGGAGGAACTGCCGGAGTTCATCCGCCGGAAACAGCGCAATTATGAGCTTTACAAGGAACTGTTCCAGGGTTTTGCGTACGGTACGCTGATGCCCTTCCGGGCGGGGACGGACTCCAACAAGTGGTTTTACAGCCTTTGCATCGACCGGTCCCGAATCACGGCCTCCATGCGGGAGATCATTGTCGCCCTCCACGGCAAGGGCATCGAGACCCGCGCTATTTGGGGCCTTATCAACGAGCAGAAGCCCTATGAGAACGAGGAGACCTACAAACTGGAAAAGGCGCCCTATTATGCCGACCGCATTTTGAATATCCCGTCCTCCACGCAGATCGCGGAGGACGAGATCCGCTATGTGACCGACGAGGTGAAGCAGCTGCTTAGGTCTCTGGCGGATGGATGACTTGAAGAATTTCCTTGGCCGGGAGAGCCTGACCGTTTCCGAGGCCATGCGCCAGATCGACGGAAACCAACACAAGATCCTGTTCCTGACGGATGACCGGCAGCGGCTGATCGGCTGCGTGACGGATGGGGACATTCGCCGGTTTCTGCTCTCCGGCGGGGCGATGTCCGCGCCGGTGCTGGCGGCTGCGAACAGACATCCGAAGTCCGCAAAAAACATGACGGAGGCCAGGGCTCTCTATCATCGGAAGGATTATATCGTCATTCCCGTCATTGACGGGGACGGCGTCATCATCGATCTCTTTGCCGGTGAACAGGACGAGTGGCAGCGTCCCCGGAATCCTTTGCGTATCCCCGTTGTGATCAACGCCGGGGGGCGGGGGAC
>ERZ827104.1769-NODE-1769-length-18019-cov-10.218159_pt1 | contig 18019 bp, 11 predicted proteins | sample MGYA00519781_ERZ827104 | MGnify/ENA primary metagenome ERZ827104 (study PRJEB31778, sample SAMEA3449257) | human gut metagenome | biome: human gut; feature: human-associated habitat; material: faeces | place: United Kingdom | collected 2010/2012 ...
CTGCTAAAAATCCTAAAGCATACCGCACCAAGCATCAGGCAGAATACCAGCTCCATGATTCACTAAAAAAAGAGCTGCAGGATCTGGGCGTTACCAGAATCCCTAGCTCTGAAAAAATTCAGAAAAGAATTGAAAACCTTGAATCTGAGCAGGCTGCTACTGTCCGTGAAAAGCAGGAATTGCAGAAAAAGCGAAAGACGCTTGAAATCATTCAGCAGAATTTTACTGCACTGCTCGGTGCCCCGGCAGCACAAATTTCTGCATCAGAAAAAGAAGCGACTCTATAAAAAAGAGGTGTGAATTTTTTTCTGTAAATTCACACCGTCTCTTTTTTATTCTTTTGAAGTTTCTCCTGAACCATCAAAAGCATTTTTTCAAAAGACTGTGCAAATCTTTCATCGTCTTCCGCTGTCCGTTTCTTCGGTCCCTTGATATGTTTCTTATGGGAACTTCTTCTGGCTTTTTTATTCAGATGACGTTCCATGAGCATCTGATCAATATTGTCATTCGTGTACCATTTGCCCGATTGATGAATGGCATAAGCACCTTTTCCCAAAGCCATTGCAGCAACACCATAGTCTTGTGATACGACAATATCTCTTTTGCGACAGATACTGATCAATTTATAATCTACTGCATCTGCTCCTGCACCGACAACAATAACTTCACTATAATCTGATGACAGGACATGATTCGTATCGCACAGTAATGTTACCGGAACATTATGCTGTTTTGCTATTTTTTCAACAATACCGACTACTGGACAGGCATCTGCATCAACAAATATTTGCATAAATATCCATCCTCTTTTTAAATTGCATATCCCATATTATATGCTTCTTTATAAACAGCTTTATTTTCTACTAATCCGGCATCCATGACATCCGTTGCATATAACCGTCCAGCAATTTTATACTCTTCCAAATGTTCAACGAATCCATCCAGATCTCCTAACGATCTTTCAATGATGTCTTTTCCCAGTCCTGCTGAAATAATATAGTATACTTCTTTCTTCCCAAGATGCTGCCAGATTGGATATGTACGATCGATAAAAGTCTTCATCTGAGCACTGATCCCGTAAAAGTATACCGGAGTAGCCAAGACCAGAACATCTGCTTTTTGAAATAATTCCAAAATCTCTGCCATATCATCCTTTAGAACACATGTCCCACCATTTCGCATACATCCATCACAGGCACGGCAATATCCAATATTCGCATCCATGATTCGTATCAATTTTACATTGTGCCCTTTTTCTTCTGCTCCACGTTTGAACTGCTCACACAGCATCTGCGAATTTCCTTTTTTTCTCGGTGAGCTTGAAATAATCAGAATATTTTTCATCGTTTTTGTCTTTCTCCTCTTCTGTTTCCGCTTAAGTCATCACACAAATAAACTCTGCTGTTCGTATTCTGCCTCTCGCTTTAGCTGAACCGGTACCTGATGCAGAATTTCTTCCATTTTCCTGTCATCAAACCAATCTGACAGTTGTTCTTTTTCCAGTATCAATGGCATACGGTCATGTACTTTTCTCATAGATTCATTGGCTGCTGTGGTCAGAATTACAAATCGCCGTTCATTTTCAAACCAGTCACAGAATCCAGCCATATACAACACCGGTACATCATATCTGGAAAATGTATTTTTCTCTTTTAGCCGGTTCCATTCATAGAATCCGCTTGCGGGAATTAAAATACGGTGATATTGAATTCCATTCCGAAAAGCAGGTTTGTCCATAACTGATTCCGCTCTTGCATTGATGACCAGATTCTTTCCCTGTGACAGGGGATATCCCCACCTGCAGATGTCCAGTTTCATTCCATGCTCTGATTTTTCAATGACTGGTGCGGCATTTGTCGGGCGAATATCGCCAGAAAAATGCTCCTGCCGGATTCTCTGATCTATATCATTCACTACCTTTTCAATTTCATCTGCCATGTCAGAATCAATATAATACCTGCCACACATTACTATCACTTTCCTTTAAATACTAATCCATCGTACAAATTGCATCAATTTCTTTTAATTTTAGTATTTTTCCAACATAATATCGTAAGAATTTATCTTTCAGCACATATTTTCCATTCCGAAATACAACTGTTACAGGCTTATCCAACTGTCCATGTTCTTCATAATATTCAAGCAATGCATCAATTTTCTTTTCCGCCGGTCTATTCTTTTTGAAACATGGCGGTATTTCAATTTGATTTATAGGGATGCTTCTTATTCCCTCAAAATATTCCGGCTGTGCCTTTATATCTTTTTTGTGCTTTTCATTTTCACTATTTCTAAGATAAATTTCTGCATTTTTTATATCTGTTTCAATTTCGTTCTTTTCTGATGCAGATAATTTTTCTGTAGCTGCAATATAAAAGGCACATTTTTCATCTTGTATACATCTTTTTCCTACATTTTCAACACAGTTGACATTGTAGCACTTATTTTTTTTCTTTTTATATATGCAAGATATATGAACTACTAAATCTCCTTGTTTTTGTTCAACACAATTTTCTTTATTTTGGTCTTCAAGTCCCCCTTCTCTTCTATCAATCAAGATATTTTCCCGTTCTCTTTGCATCTTGGATTGGCTTTCAATGCATATGGCATTTACTCTTTTTAATTTCAACTTACTGGCAACAACATATTGTGCATAATTATCTTCTAATAAATATCCTTGTTCTTTTACAGATACTCTTATTGGAAGGTCAAGCTTTCCATATTTCAGATAATAGTTTTCAATATTATCTAACAACTCCGGCACAGGTTTTCTAAATCGAGATACATTATCAACTATTATCTGACCAAAAGAAATATCCTTTTCACCTGCAAATGCCTGTACTGGTAAGCTCTCACCACTTTCATCTTCATGTTGTTCATTTTTTTTATCCCATTTTAACACAGCAGATTTTCTTTTTTTGATTTCGGTTTTTCTCACGGCTTTGTTTGGATTTGCCTCTTCTACTTTGTTGAATTCTGTATCATATTCTGCTACACTCTCATCCACAACAATAATCAGTTCTGATAATGCTCTAGTATAGGCTATATACTTTTCATTACGACGCATTTTTGCACTTACAACAAAAACTTTATCAAATTCAATGCCTTTCACTTCATCAACATACATAACAGATATGAAGCCGTTATCCATTGTTTCGCCTATAATTCTTCGTATGTTTTCTGGTAAAATATCCATATCAAGGTATTTCAGCTTTTGTACAGTCCTTGGCAACAAAATAGCCACTCGTTCGGTTGTTACCGTTAATCCAGCAAGTTCTTTTTCCAGATTCCTTCGTGGAATTTCTCGCACCTTTGGTCCATCTACACCAGTTTGCAGTGTTTTAAACCCAAAATTATCGTTACAAAAACGGGTAATCTGATTCGTATTTCTATAATTCTCATTCAATACATATAGTTCAGCATTAAACTCCGACACCAGCAGATTCCAATCTGATATGCCTCTACCAGATTTCATTAACTGATTTGTGTCACCAAAGATATTGAAAACCACGTTATTTTGGTTTAATTCTGATAATAACCTATATTCATTTACTGCCAGATCCTGTCCCTCATCCACGCATATAAACTGCATATTTCCAATTTTCTTATTAAAATACTTCATTGCAAACATCAGCTGTACATACAGGTCGTATCTATGACATTTTCCTGTGATGCTTTTAACACCATTTTTATCTTTGAACCCCTGCACGGATTCATCGTAAATTTGCTGATATATATTCAATAAAGAATATTTTTCCAATTCTTCGTACAGATATTGAATTGTCTTTTTTATCTCTCCCGAATATTGTTCCGCTTCAGTACGATGATATTCTTCGTAGGCTGCTTTTATGTTATCATCAGATTCACTCAACTCATTGAAAAAACGCATATATTCATCTTTTGCATTGCTGCACAATCGTACTTCATCCTGTACTTTTTTAACGTATACGGAAACTTGTTTCATCCATGCAAGGATTTCATCATCTTCCTTTCCATCCTGGCTCATGGACAAGATCTTCTTTTGTTCATCTAATTGCGTCTGTAAAGGAATTACCTTGGCTTTGACTTCTTCAATATCTGCATCCAGTTTTTCCAGCTTTGCCCGTTTTCCAAAAATAATCAATGCTCCTTGAATACGGGCATATTCTTCCTGTAACTCCTGAATTTTCTTATTAAGTGCTTCAATTTCCTGTTGCTTTTCCAATACGTATTCACCAATCTTGGTATTAACTCTTGGCAAAGATTCTTGTACAATGCTCTTTGCAAACTGTTCTGAAGCCGGAATTCGATCTTCCAGAAATGCCCTACGTTCTTCTGCTTTTGTAATTTTATCTTGGGCAGATGCAAAATCTTGTTCTTTTTTTCTTAACAGATCATTCAACGCATCTACACTATATTTCATCTGGATTGTAAATCTGCTCTCTTCAATCCAGGAAATAGTTTTCTTTTCCTGATTCATCGCCTCCTGCAGTTGAATCAGAATGTCTACTAATCCATTACGCTTTTCCAGAATATCGTTATATGCACGTTCAAAATCATTCTTAAATTGATCAGAATAAATGTAATCCACATAATCCTGACGTACCTGCATTTCAGAAACAATTTTGTTTTCCGGTTTAAATGCAGAATCATACTGTAAAAGCATATCTAAATAGTATTGCTCAACAGATATTCTATGTACAGATCCTATTTGCAAACCTTCTGCAAGTCCTTTAATATGCAAGCTGAATTGTTCGTTTGGTGTCAAAATCAAAGCATTCTGTGAAAAGTCAAAATACCGTTGCTTATATTTTAGTGCCGAAAGTCTATGCAGTAAAACCATTGTTTTTCCTGATCCTGCACATCCCTGTACAATAATATTCTGATTAAAATCTGTATTAACAATCTTATTCTGATTTTCCTGAATGGTTACAAAAATATCTGTAAGGCTATGCTGTTTTTTACGCATATTAAGCACACGTACCAGAAATGGATCCGTAATACCACTTTGAAATATTACATCCTCATCCGTTCGTAAATTCACATATCCATATAAAGATGCCTGATCAATATCAAATTGTCTGGATAATTTAATGCCATATTCTTTTCCATCTTTATGAACCTTTATGGTCTGATAATTGATCAGCTCATATCCCAAATCACTATTAGCTGAAATTACCTTTTTACCATCTTTCAAAATAACATCTGATGCACCGATATAATATGTTTCTGTCTCACCGTCTGCTGAAATATCCACTCTGTATGAATATGGCTTTGGTATATAATTTTCTAACTCCTCTAATCTTTTCCCATATTTATTTGCACTGAGCGATTTTGCAAAGGATAAATTTCCGTCATCATAATCACCTACTGCATATGGATTTACGTAATCCGTGCTTCCATGAATTTCTTTAATCTCACCAGTAATTCCTGCCTCTATATTATTAAGGTGATTTCTTTCCAAATTAAATACTTCACCTGAAGTAATTTGATAATCTGCATCATTTACATCACTTATGATTGTAACTTCTGGTCTTCCCAAAGAGTAAATCACATTATAATCATCAATATCCATATAATACTTCTGACATTGCGAGCAGTATCCTACAACAAAAATATACGATTTTCTGCCACCCTTTTTTTGATTTACCCAAATCAATACTAGTACTTCCTCTGTTTCATGTCCTTCCAGCGAACAATAAATAGAATCTGATACTACTACTGTGTCTGTCTCAGTCAACTTGAAGCAATCCGCAACATGATTATATGTGTATACCTCACGTTTACCGTTTTCAACGATATAGTCCGGCTTTATTTTTCTCATTTTAATTAACTGTTTTTTCGGCTGCTTTTTAACTAATAGCTCTGTTTCTATTACCGGAACACCATTTAAGGCACAGTTATCTTCAATTTCCGTAACTGCAGAACTTCTCATAAGAATTTTATTGCATTTGTCACAAAAGTACCCTGTGAACTCAACTTTTCGATCTTTATATTTTTTTATACAAGGGATTTCAAAAAGTGGCTCCTCATGGACAGGGCATAATGGATTATCTTCTGTCCAAATTTCAGGTATGTATATCTTTTCCTGATCTGTAATTTCATAAGCCTTCAACTGGCTTCTCAAATATTGATTGCTGGTCTCCAGCGAATAAAAAGTATGGGCAATATTTCTTTTGGTTAATGCCTCATGAACATATTCTTTTCCGGATTCTTCCAAATAAATACGATTACATTGCGGACATATTTTCAAGACAACACCATATGTTGCCCCTTTTCCTGTATATCTAATTTGTTTCTCTGTGAATGGAATCCGATGTACGAAACATTTATCTGTCTTATCTGGAATCGCTAATGCCTCCAGCGGCTCCATATTATCCTTCAATGTTTCCGCTAATCTTTTTCCGTCATAGTAATTATTCTGGATTGCTATAAATTCTTCATCTGCTTCTTTATTCTCATCAGCATCCGGTTCTACATCCCCGCTATTCAATATATTTTGTTCTTCTTCAAATACTACTGATGATTCTAGGTTTCTTTCATTTTGCTGCACTATTTTACTAGAATCATCAGTAGTATTTACTGTGTCTTGATTGCTGTCTTTTATTGACACACCCAATACTTCAGCTATATCAGGTCTTGAAGCTAATAATCCTTTTTTCCCGGCTTCATCTAATGTATCTAAATAATTTATAAATTCTTCCGGAATATCATTTATGTCCATTTCGTCAATATCCCGTTGTTTAAAGAAATTTAATGCCATTTTTCTAATCCTTTTTTATTTTTCATCGGCAAATATTTTGAATGCCTCTTTCAATGCCATAAAATGTCTTGGACTGTATCTAATCCTGCGTGCTTTACCTTCAGGCATCTCTATTCCAATATCTATAGTTTCTTCAGATCCTGGTTCCACTTCCATTTGCATTACCTGATCGTATAAAGAAGATATCTTCTTAGAGCAATAATTATATTCTGCCGCGCAGTTTGGACATAAACACAACGAATTCCATCCGTATTTCCCGCTATTTGCCAACTTCTCTGGTAATTTACTAAACTTTATAATATTGATTGCTTCAAAGTAATGTTCTCCATTATATTTTCGTATCTGTTTTAAACAGATCTGGCAATGTCCATCATATTCTTGCTCAAGAAATATTCTTTCTTCTTTATTACTTGGTCGGCTTGAAAAGGAAAGACCTCTTGCAACACTTATGAAATTATCCATAGAATCAGCTAACTGGCGATCCAAATTTTGCTCTCTTTTCAGTTTTCCTTTCTCAGATATCGGAGATATTTCCAACTCAGAATCATTTTTCCCCGATTCTTTCTGTTTTCTATCCCCTTGTTCAATCAATTCTTTTGCTGATTTTACTTTGTTTTTTTTAGCTTCCATCTGGGCTTCATTTTTTGCCATTGCTTTTGCCACCTTGGCTAATGCTTCTGGATCTGAAAGGTAATGTTTTATCAGATTTAGATCAGACTTATCATCTATATTTGCATCCAACCATTCCGTCAGCGCACTTTTTACCTCTTTAAAAGGCAAAATAGCCATCAATCTCTTGGCAAATTTGTACTCAGGAAGCAAATCTTCTTTGTCAATTTCAAGCGGTGTATGAGGAAAAGGATCTCCCTGTATATAAATCCATTTTTCATAGCACAGCTGCAAACCAAGCATAGAGTAAGCCATCATACTTTCCACATTTTTCCCGCTGAAATGTTGATCATCTGCTGCCACTAATTCCCCTTGAATATCAAAATTCATTGCATTGGGATTTAAAAACCGGGCAATCGCTAATGACTTTTCCTTGGTCATATCAGAAAAAATTTCTGGGAATCCCTCATAATTGAAAGACCAATCTAATTTTTTTGAGATATAAGTTTTAAAGAAAATGTTGGCTCGATAGTCCGACTCTGCTTTTGCTCCACAATACTTCCGAACAGCACGTAAATATTCATCTCTTGAAACAGGAAGCATACGGATTCCTGCATTGCATCCAATCTTTTTAAAGAAATCTTCATCTAATTTCAGACTCCTTATCGTTCCATCAAAATATGTATCTGCAAGATATTTAATCCTAACAATGCCCTTAACTAATGAGTATCCGCTTCTTGTATCATTTGAACGGATATACATCTCCTCCGGGCGATACCACTTTTTACCATCTGTAACAATATATTTATCTTTTAGTTGCTCCAAAATAGATGAATTCGTATAAATGGCATCCTTAATAACTTTCAAATCATCTATATTTTCTGTTATAGGATCATTTGTTTTAAATTTTACATTTGCGCTCTCATATTTCGGCAGAATATTTTCAATCGTTTCCTGTTCAATATTGTATTCCGGTATCTCAAGTGCACGCCGATAAAAGCTTCTGACACACTCATTCTTTATAAAAGTGCTCTCTATTCGGTATTTAGCTATGTCCGGATTATTCAAATAAACCTGTAATTTTCCATACTCATCACGGGCACATATTTGCTCCTGACTTGCGGTTCTTACAAAGGGTATCTGAGACACATTTATATAATGACTGTCGTAAGTAGATCTTTTTATACAATAACTTTCAATCCTTGACATCAACGCTTCCATCCAAGCGAGTGGTTTCTGACTTAGGAAAAATGCATCCATATTTAAGACCAGATCTTTCCACTCTAACGTCTCAAATGTGAAATTTTGATTTAAAAAAGCTCTAACCTCACGATATGCTTCCGTAGAAAATTCTTTTGCCAACCAGCTTATATTCCTATTTCTCCGTAGAGTTCTAAGATCATTGTCATCAAAAATATCTACTATGACGCCCCATAGTGGAACACATATTTCCTGAATCTTTTTAAACTCCCCTGGAACATTTGTTGGTAACAAAGCCTCTTCACGAATCATATCTATACTGTTCTGATATATTCCATATAATACATCATCACTTTCGTACTCATAAACCGGAAACACCGTATTAAATCCAGATACAGATAAATACTGATGATTTTTCATCCATTGGAACGCAAACCATAGCAATTCTCCTATTGCTTTTATCAGTTCAATATTATGCTTTCCATATTCTGCACCTTCTTTAAAGTTATCTCTTGCTGGTGTTGTATCAAAAGGTGCATGTATGTAAAAATTCTGATGTGCTTCTTTTGCAGTCGGGAAAAAAGCATAAATTTTACTGTTTTTTATTGCCTTCAGTTCTTTTCCATCGACCCGGAATATGATTGCTGTTGCTTCCTCATTTGCATCTGTAAAAAACAGATAATCTGCATCTCTTGTTTTCGTTTGTTTAGAGCGGATATTCGTTATTGTCGTGTTCATACTCAGTCCGAATACGTTATCTGCATATGCTTTTTTATCTAAAGAGTATTTTGCTTTATTTATTTCTATTTCTTCCGGATATCCATCAATTTTTATCTTTACATCCGAAATTTGGTTTAACATAATAATGCTTTCTGCAGTTATCTTCTTTGTCAACGCATCTCTTATTTCTTGATATGCAATATTGGAAGGAACTTCACTCTTATCAAAAGGCAGAATCATACATGTTTCGTCATAAGCGATCTCCTGCCTACTTGGTACTTCATTTGGAAACAACTGATTCTGAATTATAAAATGGTATTTGCCGGAATAAATACATGGATGTTCCGTATAGCAATACACTGACTTAAATCCTATTCCAAAATGTCCGATTCTGGTGCCATCTTCCTTAGTCCCGTTTGCAATACCGCATACTCCTTCAATGTCTTTTTCATTAAATGGGCGTCCATTGTGTTCTATAACCAATTTTTCTTTTTCCAGATGAAACTGTATTCTTGTCGCACCAGCATCCTCAGCATTTTGCAGAATTTCATAAATAAAGTGTGTCCTATCGCTGTATTGGTTAATAATAATTCGCAGGATTTTTTCTGCCTCTGTACCATATTTTATTCTATTCGCATCACTGATTTGTTTGTATAACTCCATTTTCTCTATCCTTCTCCATAAAAACCATCAGATATTGTAAGTATTTTCTCGTTTCTTCTTCGGTAAATCCCAGTTCTATTTCTGTCATTTTGATTACTCTTTCCTGATTTTTCGGATCATTCTTTAACTGATTAACCACACCTATATCAAATAACAGCTTCAGTTTTCTTCTTTCATTGTACTGTTCAGGTGCCAAGTCAGATATTAGCCCCAATAATCTTCTTGGCGATTCCAGTATTTCCGCTCCGTATTGATTCCGAATGTACTTCATTGTATCAAGCATTGACTGATTCACCGCTTTTTGTGAGTCAGGTTCTACATCAAGAACGCCATAAGCCAATAATTCAAATAATATGTCTGCTCTGCTTTTGGCTTCTTCCAACTGATGCATATGTAAATCATAATCTTCCTGAGCAATACGAATCTTTCCGGTCATCATCTGAATATAATTCTTTTTTCCACTATTATTCTTTAGAGCATCCTCCAATGACTTCATCCGTGCAGTATGACTTGTCCGCAGACTGGCTTCTTTATAATTGATCATTTCTTCTGTTTTTTCTTTATGTTCTTTCAGTGCCGCAGTCCAAAAACTATGATGCGTTGCATCTACCGCTTTCCAACTTTCTTCCTTTATATCAGTTAAATAATTAATGCCGGAACTCTGCTTTAATAATTCAAACAATATTCTGTTTAAATTCGTATTAGATGAAACAGGAGTCATTTGAATGTCTTCTCGTTCTCCAGATAATTTCCATTGATATATTGCAAACGGATACACACCAGCGGCAAATTGGTTAGATTTCACACATAGTGAAGTCACAACCTTTCCCTTACTCTGTAAATATTCTGCTGCGAGTTTTACAAGAGGATGTGTAATCGAAAGTAATGTTGCTGACGGATTTTCTTTCCAGCACTTACTTTCAAAAGTAATTTCCATTAACTGTTCTCCAGATTCCAGCCATCTACGCCATGACTTATTGATTTCATTCCGGGGCAATTTTGCACGTTTAAAATCATCCAGAAGAGACATTCGAGCGTCCTGAGATAAACGCAATTTTTTCAATTCCTTTGTACCCAGAATATACTCTTTATCTGCTTCCAGTCTTTGTTTTAAATAACATTGTACTAAATTCTGTATATTTTCTGACGACAGCCAATAATTCGTAGCATTCTTCAGTTCGCTATCAAAGGCAGACTGCGGAACATGGATACCAAATAAATCCCGTTGTTTTTCTTCAAGTTCTTCCTGCTCCTTTATGAAACGAACTTTATTGTCTGTCATCTGTTGCATTTTCTCGCGACGATCCTCATCCGATAATTGGAAATTGTCAACCAGTTTCCTAATTTCTCCTGTGATTTCACCCAGAATATCTTCACAATCACCTATTGAACTATGAAACACTCCAATTCTCATCAAGCATCTTTCATATATGTCTGCATCTACAGTTCCAGGTGTAACCATATTATAAATAGCAACGCTTTCACTGGTCTGTCCATTACGATCAATACGTCCAATTCTCTGTTCTACCTTCATAGGATTCCATGGTAGATCGTAATTTACCATGCAATCACAAAATTGATAATCTAATCCTTCACACCCAACCTCAGAAAACAATAAAATATCCAAGGCAGTTTTATCCTCACAAGGTGTCTGATTTGGGTTAAATCTCTTTCTCAATTCACGTCTTTCTTCGTCTATGACATCTCCATGAATTAAGCCAACTCGTAAGCCTTGCTCTGTTAGTTTATTATATAAATAGTGTAACGTATGACGGAAGCTACTAAAAATCATAAGTTTATTTTTAGGTTCTGTCTGTTTTTTCTTAACTATTTCCATTAACGCATCAAATTTAGGATCCTCATCCGGCAATACATCAGCAATCTTCAATATCTCTTCTATTTGATTCTGAATTGAATAAAGCGATTTATCATTATTCAACGTGGAAAGATCAATAGAATCATCATCATTGTCTGTAATCTCATAAAGATGCCTGTATAGAATGCTTCTCAACATTGGTGCCAATCCAAACAGGCAACTGGCTGTCTGGCGTCGAATCGTTGTCATCATGAATTTTGTATTATCCGTACAATGAATTGTAGAAAAAATCTCATGCACAACCTCCAATACCTTATCATGCAGTTCTTTCTGCTCCGGAGTAAATTCAACTGTAACTGTATAAGGCTTACGTATTGTAAATTCTCCAATATCACGCCGTCTTGTACGACTGATTAAATTTGAAAATGTATGCATATTTTCAATATCAGAAATCAGTTGTACTCTTTCTTCAACAGAAATTTCTTTTTGATTTAATACCCGAATAATCCCTTCCATTGTTGGATTCCCCTGAAATACTTTTTTCCCCCAGGAAGTATTACAGGCATTTATAATCTGCTCATGAGCATTTTCTTTCCATCCCTCTTTAAATCCTCTGACATAAGTTGAAGCCATATTGATAAACTGGTTTGGTTCTGCCATATCCTGAAATGTCTTTCTGTCAATAATCAGATCTGGACGTAAAAGATTCAATAAAACAAATAAATCGTCGTATTGAAGCTGAACAGGGGTAGCCGTTAATAAAACTACGGCTTCTGCTGCATCACAAAATCGACTAACGGCACGATAGCCATAAGTCGCTGTGTTTCTAATGTGATGTGCTTCATCGACGATTACTAGATCAAACTCTGGTGGATCTACTTCCATCAGTCCTTTATGTTTCTTGTTTCCAAATACGTTACTTTCATCAAACAAAGAGTACGGGATAATAGCTTTTTTATATTTTTCAGGCCATTCTCCTTCCATATCAAGTTCGTTAATACAGTGACGGAATAAATCTCCATCTAATGCCGTAAATTCCTCCCCAAATCGCTTCATCTCCTCTTCCCATTTACGTTCAGAGACTAACGGTCGTGGACAGATAATCAGTACAGAGTCTAAATTTCTTCTTGCCTGCAATTCCCGTAGAATCAATCCTGCTTCTATGGTCTTTCCTACACCAACTCCATCTGCAATCAAAAGACGAGGTCTGTCCGCACGTATAAATTTAAGAACTGGTCGGAACTGATGTGGAATAAAGTCAATCTTAGCTGTATTCAAAGAATACAAAGAAGATATAGATGGATTTCGAATCAACGACGCAGTAAGACCTGCATTAAATCTCTCTGCATCTACCTTCTCCATTTCATCAGCTGATTCCTGAATATCAATTTGTGATTCATAATATGTTTGCATACCAGTCGCTGTAAACACCTGATATCTTGTTTCAGGATATCCTTCGATAGTATTTACAATTGCTCCGGTAATACTCTTGTCTGATTTTAAAGCAATTACCTGTCCTTGTTTAAATCTACTCATAACACATACTCTCTACTCTCATTTGTAATCAATGCCATCCAGCCGCCTTACCCATTTCATCCGCACAGATAAATCCCAGTATTGCCGCAAGATATCCAATATTATGATTCATAATGCCAACAACACATAAAACCAGAATTGCTCTGTTTCCAACCCATACTCCATTCGGTCCATGATTATGATTCTTTCGAACTTTAAAAAGCATATATTGAAGCAACAACGTACATAAGAAAAATCCAATTCCGTAAATCATCAATTCCAGCATCTCTTCAACCTCGTTAAGATATTTCGATACGATATATTCCGAGTTCCTTATTAGAACACGTTTTTATTCCAACGCTACTTCTGCCCTGCTCATGTAATCTCTGCACAATATGATCAGCAACTACCTTCTCAATAGCAACTTTATTCAGTCTACCTTCCGCCCGAAATTCATATATCCGTTCATTCTGCTCAATCAACCTGTCTATATATGCCACAAGCCGATGTCTCAGCTGAAAAGAGCATCCTCTCCGCACATAATAATTCGCTTTTTTACTTCTACATTCCGGTAAGCTGCTATCTGCTTTGTGATCCTGATTCATTAACTCATCTGTCAAATTAAAGTAATCATGTGCGATATGATGCTTGCTCTGTCCCATTGCACCTATGTCCCAGGTAACATCCAACTGATATACTTCCGTTTCAATATCCACAATATTCCATGCATGTGGCACACTCCGTCCGCTTTTTACTGAATCGCCGGTCACAACAATACATTTCACATCAACCGCATTCAAAAGAACTTTCACTGTCTTTGCAATTCCTTCACACTGAGCTTTATGATATGCGAAAACGCCAAGGATATTGTGAGACGCAATCACTCTGGATATTTTATCCTTATCAGTTCCTTCATAATCGTATTCAACATTCTGGCAAATCCAGTCATGCACCCGAAGTTCTTTTTCATAATCATTACATTCCAGCAAATGCAGTTGTCCTGCAAGTTCATTCACCACTTTTTCAATTTTTTGATTGTATTCTTTTACCTTTTCTCTCGTAAAAAAATACTGCGGGCAAATTGCAACATGTCCAAACATATCACTGGCAGTGCTGCAAGCTGACTGGTTCAAAAAATAAATCAAGGGATTATCCCTCGTCATCGCCATGAATATGCGTTCAAAGCTCTCCTGGCTAAATTCTCCATGCACTGGAATTGGAATAATCTCCTTATGTGACATTGCACCATTATAAAATGCCTTATAGATCGCCTGCTCTTGTTTATTCAGTTGATGATAATAATAGCGATCTACAATCATTTTCCTGTAACTCCTTACTCTTTTGTAAAATACACCATAACTACCGTAATATCATCTCCACACCCCAGCTCACTGGTCTCCGTCAGCCAGTTCTTCAAATTTGCCTGCACTGTTTCAGCTCCATGCTCCTTAAGCATCTGCAGATAATCCTTACATGTCTTCTGATACTCTTCATCTGACGTATAGCTATTGGCAAATCCATCTGTGGAAAGAATGTACATATATGGCTCTTCGCTCTCCATTTCCCGTCTCCGCACCGATGCCACAGCTTTTCTCCAGGCATCTGGTTTTGACAGGGAATGGGTTTCTGTTCCAAGGAATTTCTCCGGTTCTACCAATGGTTCGACTTCTTCTTTTGTCACAACACTGATATCCCCGTCTCCGATCTGGAAGGAAAATACAAAGCTGTCAGTCACCAGCATTCCAAGTAGCGTTGTTCCGTACAATGAAAATACAGACGGCCACTTAATATTTCCGTCATCATCGGTCATTCCATCTACTTTATTTTTATAAAAAGACTGTTTCACCCTTGCCTGCCATTCTTCACATACATCCTGGGCGAACCGCATATCCCCTTCCCGGTTAAGGAAAGTGATCAGATTAGACAGTCCTGCTTCATCTTCTCCATAGACTTTCAGATAGTTCTTCATGACTTCATAAAAAGAATTCACAGCAATCATGGAACCTCTGTCACTTCTGGGACATTTGGAACTTCCATGACCGTCTGCAACTGCGACGATCGCAATCTTATCTGATATTTCTATGATTCGTTTATTGTCCTGGCATGGCATTTGGTTTCTTACGTGAGTCGCACCCTTGACGATTCCGTCACATATATAGCGTTTCATCCGACTCCTCCTCTTCTTACCAGACAGCTCCTTCATCAAAATCATCTGGATTTGGAATATTACTCATATCAAGTACCAGTGGTGCCCCATTATTTGCCGGTGCAAACGGATCATCTGCCGGTGTAGATGCTGCTACAGAAGTTCCTGATGCAGCTGCAGGCGTGGATGCGGATGCTGCAGGTGTAGATGCCGCAACCGAATTCATCGGTTTACTTGATGGAGCAGATACCATAGAAGCTGTCGTGGAAGCCCATTTAATCATCTTTGCCAGTGCTGTTGCGTTATTTGCCTGTAAAACAAGTTCTTTATTACCGGTAAACTCAATCAATACTTCATCATCTGCATCCTGTCCGATAGAAATTGCAATTTTGACTGCTTTCCGGAACCAAGGCAACTTTTTCAGTTTTTCCATACTCTTTTTATAATCATCTGTCGGTTGTCCATCTGAAAGAAGCACAATCACCGGCGGCAATGCTCTCTCTGGCATTGGCGGAATACTTAACTGTGCAGCCAGAAGATCAAATGCTTTTCCAAGTTCTGTCAATCCGTTGGCATCCATATCTTCCCAGCCATAATCCTCTACCGGCACCGGACTGGATGTGATCCAGCTTGCTCCTGATGAGAACTGTAATGCACGGATCAGAAGCTGTGCATTTGGATTGTTGTCTGCTGCTGAGCGCATTTCCGGTATGCACTCCTGAATCGTGTTATTTACGATTCCGATCTTTTCTCCATACATAGATCCGGAACAATCTACTACCCAAAAGAAATGAATTGGTCTTGTTGCTAACTCTCCACCTGGTCTTTGTAATACTTCCATGGTTAATCCCTCCCACATGTGCTTTTATTTTTTCTCAATCCTTATTTGAACTCCCCTGTTGATTCAGGGAATAAAATCTTTACACCTTTCGCAATTCCAGCTGTCTTTCCAGGAGCAACCGGTATCTGTGTGCCATCTGCTTTCTGGTAAGTCCAGTTCACCTTGTCCTCATTCCGAATTCCCCAGAGTGCTGGGTTCTTCGGATTCTGAACCACTGAACCGACTACGGTATCCATATCAAAGTCATCGTAAACATGATGATGTAACAGCTTTGTGTTCTGATTTAACAGCACCCGGTTCTTTCCAATGATAATCTTATTTGGTACCTGTACAGCTTTTCCGCAATTCCAACAGGTATGAGCCACGCCCTTTGCTTCCAGATCCTCATCATAGAAAAGCTGTGCACCGCAGGAACACTGTAACATTCCGCTCATCATGTTAGAAAATAACGTCATCCATTCCGGCTCCGTAATACGTTTGCTTGGCTCATTCAGTCCGACTGTAAATGCTCTGGTAAACATCTGACGCAGCTTTTCCGGATACAGCGGCCAGTAAATCGTTGCATTGTCATGAATTCCTTTCACCGGTCTGTTCGTCTTATTATTCGGATCAAAAATAAATACTGGATCTGTGCCATACAGCTTCACTCTGGCTGCCATATCCATGCAACGGATACTTGCTTCCAGCTTACCTTCCAATGGATGATTCACCATAAAAAGATAGAACAACAACACGGAAAGTGAATATCGGTCTGTATCTTTGGATGGACGTTTCTCTCCTCTTACAATCTCCGGTGCCATAAATCCCGGTGTACCAAGGACTCCACCTGGTTTGCTATTATCAAAAGATACGTTATCATTATCACAGATCAGTACATCTCCATTATCTGGATTAAAGAATAAGTTTCCAAAAGAAATATCCTGATACTTTGCACCCATTGCATGTAATTTCTGATAACCTCTGGTCAGATTAAAAGCCGTTCTGCAGAGGGTATAAAAAGATGGATTCACACGTTTCTTCATCAGATCTACGATACTCTTATAATTTTTCGGTCGAAGAGGCATGATATAACCATACAGATCACTTTTTGCCGGCACAATCAATTCCATAGGCCAGAGAAAGCTTTCATCTGGTGACCCTTTGGCAATGATTGTTTCCAGAATCTTTTTCTGACGCTCGGTAGCACTACCCTTAAAGTACCATTTCAGTGCGTAATGATTACCGCCACATTTCACATCATAGACTTCTCCCTGTCCTCCGGCTCCCAGGAGACTGACTACCTCATACTTATTTCCACTCTCCGAAGTAAGAATTGTTCCATTTTTTAACTGTCCTTCCATTATGGTACCTGCCTCCTTTGTTTGATCAACTGCAATACCTGATTTACTACACTTCCGTCTGCCACGATCATGCAATAGGATTTATTTCCAAATTGCATCTCACAGGCATTGCTATATGGAGTAATTGCGGTCAGATAACGATAGGTCTTGTCAAATCCCCATTCCGTTGCCTGAAACACAATTCTCTGATTCGTTATGTATAAAATTCCCCGGTGCTGCACAAGTTCTGTATGCTCGACCGTTCTTCCTCTTCCGGAACTCCATCTGGTTCCTTCAAATAATCCAGGTGCGCTTCCACCCACATGACGGAACTCTTTCACTGTCTTCTGTTCCATATTGATTGCCTTATCAATAAAATGGATCTTCTCTCCACGCTTCAGGAACAGTTTGTCTGTATTTAAAATTGGAAGTCTGCCAGCAATGATCTCCT
>ERZ827104.1773-NODE-1773-length-18005-cov-5.486240_pt1 | contig 18005 bp, 19 predicted proteins | sample MGYA00519781_ERZ827104 | MGnify/ENA primary metagenome ERZ827104 (study PRJEB31778, sample SAMEA3449257) | human gut metagenome | biome: human gut; feature: human-associated habitat; material: faeces | place: United Kingdom | collected 2010/2012 ...
TTGTGGATGCGGTGGTGGGCATGGAAGGGGACGGCCCCTCGGGCGGCAGTCCCCGGAAACTGGGCTTCCTGGCTGCCTGCCAAAATCCCTTCCTGCTGGATCTGGCCCTCTGCCGGATCATCGGTGTCACACCGGAAAGCGTCCCCACCATTGCCGCCAGCCAGCGCCGGGGGCTCTGCCCTGAGAACGCCGACGCCCTCTCCCTGGCGGGCGAGGTACAGTTTGCCCGGCCGGTGCCGGGATTTGTGCCGCCCCATGCCAAGTCGGTGGACTTCCTCAGCCATACGCCCCGGCTGCTGCGCCCGGCGGTAAGCCGCCTGTGGGATCATCTCACCCCCCGCCCGGTGATCCGCCGGAAGGACTGCGTCGGCTGCGGACGCTGTGCCGAGAGCTGTCCGGCGCATACCATCACCATCGTGAGCGGCAAGGCGCAGATCCGGTACGACCGGTGCATTCACTGCTACTGCTGCCATGAGATGTGCCCGGTGCGTGCCATCGATATCCGCCGCACCCGGTTCTTCGACCTCTGACGCCAACCAGAAAAGCGGACGCCCCACCCGGGACGCCCGCTTTTTCCATGGGGCGGAGTTTTCCACCCCTTTCCCCTTTTCCACCGGGAAAGGCGCCCGATAACTTTATCACATAAAAGCGATAAAATTTGTGCTTGCATTTTGCCCCGGAGGTTGCTATAATGTTCCCATACCCAATACCACAGCTTTTCTGGAAAGCGGAGCTGTGGTTATAAAAATCCCGGTTGCTTTCGTGATTTTAATCGCTAAAGCGCCATGACAAAACAGGAGGAACCAACCATGAAAGAACTGCTGGAACAGGCCGAAGCTCTAAGCGGCGAACTGGTGCGCTGGCGCCGTCATATCCATGAAAACCCCGAAGTAGGAGCGGATCTGCCCGATACCTGCGCCTATGTCACCGAGGAACTGAAGAAGATGGGATATGAGCCCTATCCGGTGGGCGGCGGCGTGGTAGCCATGCTGGATGGTGATCCGAATGGCATGGTGATCCTTCTGCGCGGCGATATGGATGCCCTGCCCATGGAGGAGCAGTCCGGCGAAGCCTTTTCCAGCAAGCGTCCGGGCAGGATGCATGCCTGCGGGCATGATACCCATACTGCCATGCTGCTGGGTGCGGCAAAGCTGCTCATGGACAACAAGGACAAGGTCAAGGGCCGGGTCAAGTTCATGTTCCAGCCCGGTGAAGAGGGCTACAAGGGTGCGCTGCACATGGTCGAGGCAGGTCTGCTGGAGAATCCCCATGTGGATGCTGCCCTGGGTATGCATTCCCAGTCTGCCAGTGACTATCCCACCGGCACCATCATGCACACCACCGGCCCGTCGGCAGCTTCGGCAGACGGCTTCAAGGTGATCGTCCATGGCAAGGGAGCCCATGGCGCCCGTCCTGAGGACGGCATCGACCCGGTGAATATCCTGGCGCATATCCTCATTGCGCTGCAGACCATCAACAGCCGGGAGCGCAACCAGCAGGAACCGCTGATCCTCACCATCGGACAGCTCATTGCCGGCACAGCTGAAAATATTATCCCCAATGACGGCTACCTCACCGGTACCATCCGGGCGTTCAATCAGGAGGTGCGGGTGCATGCCAAGCGCCGTCTGGAGGAGATTTCCAAGGGAATTGCCGCCACCTTCGGCGCCACCGCGGAGATCCAGTGGTACACAGAATTTGCCCCCACCATCAACGACCGTGCGCTGATGGCAGAACTGGACGGCTATGTCCGGGAACTGCTCGGGGACGACCGGGTGAAGATCACCGAGCCCCAGATGGGTTCCGAGGACTTCTCGGAAGTGATGCTGCGTGTACCGGGTGCCTTCTTCAACCTGAGCACCGGTTCCAGAGAGGAGGGCTACCTCTTCGGCGCCCACAATCCCCAGGTGCGTCACAACGAAGCAGCCCTGCCCACCGGCAGTGCCGTCTATGCCTACACTGCCATGCGCTGGCTGGAAGAAAACTGCTGATTACCCCCTTTCCGATTCTATATAAGTCCGGGGATTCTCCTTGCCCCCGGCGCATCAGCGGCTGTCCGTTCTGCGGACAGCCGCTTTTCTGTTCCCCGGGCATATAAAAAACCGCCCTGCACCGGTGCAGGGCGGCAGTCTCTCCCCCTTGCGCATGGGCGGTCACCGGAGCCGCCTGTCACACGCTCTCCGGCGCTTTAAGCTGCGAAATTCCCCCCTTTTTTCCGCTCTTTCGCTTTCATGCGTGAAAAACGCAAGATGTATTCTGTCCAAAAATTCCCCTGTCCGTCCGGTACTATTGCATCAGCTTTGAAAATCGTCCCAAAACCCATTGACAACCTGCGCCGGGTGCTTTACAATGCTACTATGCTACTACGCTAAAGCAAATCCACAAATCAGGAGGAATCAGTTATGAAAAACGCAATGTCCAAACGCCTGACCGCCCTATGTCTGGCGCTCTGTCTGGCACTGCCGCTGGCAGGATGCTCGGGGAAGGAGGAGTCCTCGGCTGCCAACCGGCTGGAAGCCATCAAGGAGCGCGGTTATATCGAAGTGGTCACAGAACCCTATTTTGCTCCCATGGAATTCATCGACCCCACCAAGGAGGGGGACGAGAAATATGTGGGTGCGGACATTGAACTGGCTCACCATATTGCGGACGAACTTGGCGTAGAATGTCACATTATCCCGCTGGATTTCACATCGGTGCTGTCGGGTGTTACCACCGGCAAGTATGATATGGCGATTTCCGCTCTGGCCTACACACCCGAACGGGCGGAGGCCATGGAGCTTTCGGACGGCTATTACTACGGCACCGAAGATACCGGCTATGGTCTGATGGTACGCACCGAGGACCTGGCTGCCATCACTTCGGCGGACGACCTCGGCGATAAGACGGTCGTTGTCCAGAGCGGCTCCATTCAGGAGAGCTTCCTCAATGAACAGGTGCCGGCTGTGGGCGAAACCAAGCGTGTTTCCGCCACCACCGACGGCTTCCTGATGGTACAGGAAGGCAAGGCGGATGCCATTATCACCGCCATCAATACCGCCCAGCTCTATCTGGATGCCAACCCGAACTGCGGCATGAGCATTGTGCCGGACTTCCGGTTCGTGGAGGACGAATCCACCAAGGGCACCCGGATCGGTGTAGCCAAGGGCGAGACCGAACTCATGGAGGAGGTCAACCGCATCATCGGCGAAGTCCGGGAAGAAGGGCTTTACGATCAGTGGTATGAGGAATATACCGAGTACGCCCGGAGCCTGGGCATTCAGTAATCAAGGAAAGCGGTAACAATCCATGTGGGAAAATATACTGAAAATTTTGCAGAGATACGGCGATGTCTATCTGGAAGGACTGGCAGGCACGCTGTGGATCGCCGCCCTGACCGTGGTAGCCGGTACAGTCATCGGCATTATCCTGGCGGTGTTCCGTCTGGGCAAGTGCCGCCCCTGTGAATGGTTTGTCCGGTTCTATATCTGGATTATCCGGGGCACTCCCAGCCTGCTGCAGCTCTATTTCTTCTATCTGTTCCTGCCCAAGGTGCTGCCCATCGAGATCTCCGAGACCGAAAGCGTTGTGATCGCGCTCATTATCAGTGCCGGCGCCTATGTCAGTGAGATTATCCGGGCGGGCATCCAGGCAGTGGACCCCGGTCAGACCGAAGCCGCCAGCTGTCTGGGACTCTCCCGGGCACAGACCCTGCGGTTCATCATTCTCCCCCAGGCGGTGAAAAATATCCTGCCTGCCCTGGGCAATGAGTTTGTAAATATGATCAAGCAGGCGTCCCTGGGCTCCATCTTCTTTGTCAACGAGCTCACTACGGCGTACCGTACTGCTTCGGCTGCCACCTTCCTGCCCATCGAATCGCTGATCATCTCGGGGGTGATCTATCTCTTTGTCACAACCCTGTTCACCTGGGTGGTTCAGCTGGCGGAACGCCGGATGGCGGTTTCCGCCGCCTGATTCCCCTTCCAGACCGAAATACCCGGAGGAATTTTTCTCCGGGATTTTTCGGAGTGTAATAAAAATTCAGAAAATAAGCAACAATCCGCCGCAAAATCTGCGATTTCCGGCGGTAGAATGGAACCAAATCAAAGGAGCTGACTGTATGACTGATCTGGAACTGATCCGGGAATCGGTGGCAAAACACGCCGCGAAGATTCTCGACGCCAACGACCGAATCTGGGATTATGCCGAGCTTGCTTTCCATGAGCACAAATCTGCCGAGCTGCTCTGCCGGCTGCTGGAGGAGGAGGGCTTCACTGTCCAGCGTGGGCTGGCGGAGATCCCCACCTGCTTTACCGGCACCTACAAGAAGGGCACCGGCAAACCGGTGATGGGCTTCCTGGGGGAATTTGACGCCCTTTCGAGCCTGAGCCAGCAGGCAGCCCTGCCGGAGAAATCCCCGGTGACTGCCGGAGCTCCCGGACATGGCTGCGGACACTGTGCCCTGGGCACCGGGTCGCTGGCAGCTGCCTTTGCCCTCAAGGACTATCTGGACGCCACCGGCGAGGACGGCACTGTGATCTACTTCGGCTGTCCGGCTGAGGAAGGCGCCGGCTCCAAGCAGTTCATGGCCCGGGCCGGACTCTTTGATGATGTGGACTTTGTCTACACCTGGCACCCCTCCACCATCAATGGGGTGGAATCGGTGCAGTCCAATGCCATCATGGGCGCCAACTTCCGCTTCAAGGGACGCACCAGCCATGCGGCAGCTTCGCCCCACCTGGGACGCAGCGCCCTGGACGCCGTGGAACTCATGAGCGTGGGCTGCAACTACCTCCGGGAGCATGTGATCCCCGAGGCACGCATCCACTATGCCTATATTGACGCCGGCGGCACTGCCCCCAATGTGGTGCAGGATCATGCCACTGTGCGGTATGAAGTGCGCACCCCGTTCGTAAAGGATCTGCGGGAGCTCTTTGACCGGGTGGTAGATGTGGCAAAGGGCGCTGCCCTGATGACCGGCACCACCCTGGATGTGGAACTTGCCATGGCCTTTACCGAATATGTGCCCAACAAGGCACTGGGCGCCATTGCCAGTGAAGCCATGCAGGAGGTGGGCGCTCCCAGGTGGGACGAGGCCGATTTCCAGCTGGCACGGCAGTTCCTCCTGAGTTATGACCCCGAGACCCGGGCTGCCATTGAGGCAGAGATCCGCCGCACCTATGGCGACCGGGCCGAGGCAGTGCTCCAGCGTCCGCTGTCCACCGATGTGATCCCCTTTGACCCCTCTGCCATCCGGCTCCAGGCCGGCTCCACCGATGTGGGTGATGTGGGCTATGCCGCTCCCACCCTCAACCTGCTGGTTGCCACTGCCTGTGTGGGCAATGTGGGTCACTCCTGGCAGATGACTGCCCAGGCCTGCAGCCCGCTGGCACACAAGGGTCTGCTCACCGCTGCCGAAGCCATGGCGCTGTCGGCAGTGCGTACCAAGCACCGTCCCGATGCCATTGCCGCTGCCAAGGCGGAAGTCCTGGCCCGCAACGGCGGCAAGTATACCTGCCCGCTGCCTGACTCGGTCAAGCCGCCTCTGGATACCTATTGATTTTCCCTGATATGTTCTGAGCGGGGGTTTTTCTTTCCTTTCTTTTTCTCACCCGCTTTTTGTCCCGCACCGCAGGTCCGGTTCCTTTTGGCAGGGCCTTACCTCTCTGCCCCTTCGCTTCTCCGGTTCTGCGGTGCTTTCTCTTCCCTTCACCAGACCGTCCCATTCTATACCCGGGGACGGTCTGTTTTTTATGCCCGGTGGCTGTCCGGCAGGGTCAGCAGGGTGATCCGCCGCCGCTCCACCCGGAGAATCCCCTCCTTCTGCATTTTGCCCAGTTCCACCGTCATGGCACTGCGGTCCACCGCCAGATAGTCCGCTAGCCGCTGCCGGGTGAACCCCAGCTCAAAACTGGCACTCCCCGCTGCCCGGGCCCGGTCCGAGAGGTATTCCATCAGCCGTCCCCGGATGCTGCGCTGGGACAGGATCTCTGCCTTGCGGCTCATCTCCCGGGTGCGGGCTGCCAGCAGGGCCAACAGATTCCGCTGCAGCCGCTGATGGAATCCACAGGCCTCACAGCAGCCGGTCATCAGACGGTCGGGACGCAGCCACAGAATCCGGCAGTCCTCCGCTGCCACCAGGTCATAGGGCAGTTCCACCCCCTGCCCCGCAAAGACCTCCCCGAACAGCTCACCCGGTCCCAGCCGGGCCATGAGCGTTTCACTGCCCCAGTAGTCGGTGCTGAGAATATCCACCCGGCCTTCCAGTACCAGTCCCATGGCGGCAAGTTCCTCCCCGGCATGGGCCAGCAGTTCCCCCTTCTGGGCCGGACTCTCCCAGCCGCCGATGCACCCCAGCACCGCCTGACATTCCTCCTCGCTAAGCCCCGCAAAGAGCCGGTATTCCGATAACATTCGGTTTTGCATGACAGTCCTCCGTTTTTTGTTGGAATTCCAACAGAATTTCTATGATAATTCTACTATAATGAAACTGCACCAATCAAGGGAAAGGACGGATTTTATGCGCAGAAAAGATCGTGAAATGCCCGAAGCCTTCGGCTGGGCGGTAGCAGACAAATGTGAGTGGGCGGTTCTGGGGTTGATCGACGCCGATGGCGAGGTCTATCCGGTACCGGTCACCATTGTCCGGGAGGGCAGCCGGGTGTATTTCCACTCGGCCCAGTCCGGCGAAAAGGTGGAGTGTCTGCGCCGGCACCCCCGGGTGAGCCTGTGCTGCATCGGGGATACCAACCGGGGCGCATTCGGGAATTTCACCACCGAATATGAATCGGCAATCCTCCGGGGTCAGGCGGCGGAAGTCACCGACCCCGAAGAAAAACAGCGGATTCTGCGGCTGCTCTGTGAGCGGCATACGCCGGAGCTCATGGAGAAATTTCCGTCCGAAGCGGCCCGGAGTCTTGGGCGCACCGGAGTATGGTGCATTGAAACCGAAACCATCACAGCCAAACGCAAGCGGTACGACAGTGCCGGCGTGGAGCTCAAATACCAGAGAGAGGAATAGATTCTATGATACGCAAGATCATTACCATTGATTCCGAACGCTGCAACGGCTGCGGCCTGTGTGCGGCAGCCTGCCATGAGGGAGCCATCGGCATGGTGAACGGCAAAGCTGTCCTGCTCCGGGAGGATTACTGCGATGGTCTGGGGGATTGTCTGCCGGCCTGTCCCACCGGAGCCATCACCATGACCGAACGGGAAGCCCCGGCCTATGATGAAGCGGCAGTGGCAGCGCATCTGGCAGCCCGCAAGCCGGCGGGAGGCTGTGCCGGAGGCGGTTGTCCGGGCAGCCGCAGCCAGACTTTTGCCGCACCGGCAGCGGAAGCTCTCCCGGCAGAAACCTGTCTGGGACAGTGGCCGGTGCAGCTGCGCCTGGTTTCGCCGATGGCAGGGTTCTTTGACGGAGCGGATCTGCTGCTGGCAGCGGACTGTTCTGCCTTTGCCCGTGGGGATTTCCATGCCCGGTACATGAAGGGCAAGGTGACCGTCATTGGCTGTCCCAAGCTGGACCCGGTGGATTACAGTGAAAAGCTCACCGAGATCTTCCGGCTGCACAATATCCGCTCGGTGACTCTGGTGCGGCGGTCTGGAGCGGGCGGTACAGAAGGCGCTGGCTGCCTGCGGACGCCCGATCCCCTTCGAAAGCGTTACCCTTTCGGTACGGGGCGAGATCCTCTGATAAAAAAAGGAGCCATAAGGCTCCTTTTTTCATGCGGTCAAAAAAAGCATCAGATAAAACAGAACAATTGCGCCTGCAACTGCACCACCCACAATCATCAGTTTTTGTTTCATTGAGCAGTCTCCCCTTTCTCGTAAGTAAAACTAATCTGGTATTCTTGGGAATCAAAATTCTGATAAATAAATCCCTTTATCATCATTTCAGCATTTTCCCGGGCATTTTCCAAAAGACCATTCTCCACGGCGGTGGTTTCTGCTTTTTTTACCATTTCCTGAATAGCCTGATTATTCTCATCTATTTTAACCGGTCGAAAAATACTCTCGTTTTCATAATAGGTCTGGAAAGAATCAAATTGGATTTCGCTGCTGAGAATCCGTATCTCCGGCATCTCCACCTTGATCTTGTTTTCGCTCACTGTCCACTTTACCTGATCAAAATCCAACCCTGCTTTCACAACAACATCATAACTATATATCAGCTTGCTTTGAGTAAACGGAATTGAAACACCGAACAGCTCTCTGGATACATCGGTGTCCTCCACTATTGTGGTGTAAGCGGCCTGAGTTGCAAGCTCACCGATATCTTCAAATCCCAACTTTGTCGGTTTTTCCTCATGGTTGAATATACTGCTCAGCCCAAGGGTCAGGACTACAGCCAACGCTACCAGGATCACCGCTCCTATCGCCAGTTTAGCTTTGAAAAAAGTAAAGTTTTTTTCATCTTTCAACATAAGAATTCCTCCATTTATAATATTAGGGATACACATCCAAAAAGGCCATGCAAATTCAGTGAACCTCATCTTTTTATATTTTACCATAATCCGACAAATTTCCCAACTTTATTTTTTTGATTCCTTAAGCTATAATAGCCTTGGAACCAAAGAACCGAAAGGAGAATTCCCCATGACTGTAAAAGAACTGGAAGCGGCGTTTACTGCCGCTGCGGAAAATACCATGCAGAAAGCCGAAGCCCTGGGGCTGGATTCTGCCTCACTGCGTGCCCAGTGTGAAAAGCACGGTGCGGCTGCCTGTCTGAAGCGGTGTATCCAGCGGGGCCAGGAGATCCCCCTCTCCCGGGAGCTCACTGCCGCCGGTCAGACCGGCCTGCGCCTGGAAGCTCTGGCAGTGGAGAGCCGCTTTGCCGAGCTCTTCACCGATGAGGAGATCAATGCCTGCCTGGAACGCCTGATCGAAGCCGGCTACTACAAAATCTAACGCCTGGCGGCCCCTGGCGGGGAGCAGTTCTCTGGCGTTCCCGGGAGGTAGGTGGGAATGCCGGGGTGCGCTATGCCGCCGGGCGAGGCAAGTGAAAAGAGAAGAGTGAAAAGTGAATAGCTGCGGTGTGCCGCAGGCGGCACCGATTCAGAATGAACCTATGCCCGGCAGGCGAGGCTATGCGGGGGAAAAGGTGCTTTGCATTCCCGTATTACTGCCGAGGGTCGCCAGAGAACTGCCTCCACCGCAGGTGGTTTTATCGACAAAATCTTTGGGTGGGTGTATAATAATGCTGTCTGCTGCCGGGAGTTCCCGGCTCTTGATTCCAAACAAAGGAGTGTCACGCCATGAAATTTTCCATCTCCCCTGCTGTATTTGAAAAGCTCCCCACCGCCTGCTTCGGTGTGGTAGCTGTGCTGGATGCTGTCCCCTCGACTGAGGCTGACGCAGCCATTGCCGCCCGTCTGGCTGAGGCAGTCACCGACTGTCAGGCTGCCCTTGCCGGCGTTGCCCTCAAGGAATCCCCGGAGATCCTGCCCTATCGGGAGGCCTTCCGTGCCCTGGGCCAGAACCCCAACAAATACCCCTGTTCCATTGAAGCCCTGCTCACCCGGATTGCCAAGGGCAAAGGTATGCCCTCCATCAATACGCTGGTGGATCTGGGCAATGCGGTATCGCTGCGGCACCGTCTGCCCATCGGCGCCCATGACATCGCCACCTTCCGGGACGGTGTACTGGAGGTGCGTCCGGCGGTGGAAGGTGACCGGTTCCTGCCCTTTGGCGGCGGCGAACCGGAACTCCCCGATCCCGGCGAAGTGGTCTATGTATCGGGCGGCGAAGTGCGTACCCGGCGCTGGACCTGGCGGCAGAGCGAAACCGGCAAGATCACGCCCGAGACCCGGTCGGTGCTCTATCCGGTGGACGGCTTCCTGGATCACAACCAGGAAGAAGTGCTGGCAGCCCGGGACGAACTGGCAGAGCTGGCAAAGACCCTGCTGGGTGCGTCGGTGACCGTGGGCTTCATTGACCGGGATCACCCCGAGTTTTCATTCTGATTTACCCCTCCCAAACACACTCCCCTGTCCCGGACTGACCGGACAGGGGATTTTTTGTGTCCGGTGTGCTTTATCACTGCACTGTGCCAAAACACCCGGCAGCTGTGCTATAATAAAGAAAAGGAGGGATTTTCATGCCCCTATGGATTCTGTTCTTTACAGCGCTGACCCTGGCGCTGCACAGTGTTCCTGCCGAAGCCCCCGAGCCGGAGCCGTCCGCCCCGGTGGAAGTGGTGCTGACCGAGCCGGTATTCCGGGCGGAAACCGGACTGCCGTTGTACCCGGATTACACGCTGGACAAGGATCTTCTGGTCTGGGCGGAGGAATATGAGGCCTCGACCAGTACGCCGGTGGTGATGTATGACCTCCGTACCGTGCTGGAGGGAGCGGATCAGCTGGAAGCCTGGGTAACTGCCTTTGAAGCCGGGGAACCAGCCGAACTGCTCCTGCTGGGTTCCAGCCATGGACTGGCCAGCAACCGCTATACCTTCCTGCTCTATGACGGCGGCGACAGCTATACCTGTCTGGACGCCCATGCCGGCACCAGCCTCACCGAAACAGCGGTCTGGAAAAATCGTGTGGGCTGGGTGATCGCCGGTGTTGTACCGCTGATCCGGGAACCGGCCAGCCCGGACCTCCAGTACCAGCAGGACGAACCCTGTGACCCGTCTGTCCGGGATCATCTGCTGGCTCTGGACCCGGAATCGCCCTATCAGGAGCAGGTGCTGCGGGAAGTCAAAGTGCGCCCCGGCAGCATCAACGGCCTGCCCTGTCAGTCGTACAGCCTGATTTTTGAGCGGGACAGCACTGTCTATCTGGAAACACTGGACGGCGGTCTGGTGATCCGGAATGACGGCATGTACTGGAACCAGGTGATCCTGGATCAGGAAGCGGTGCTTCTCCGCCCCGGTCAGGAGCCGGAACCCACGCCCCACTGTCCCGATCTTCCGGGAGCCCTGCCCTTCTCTTCGGAGTCCGCGGACTGACCTTTGCACCGCCCGCTCTCCGGCGATCCGGGCAGAGCCATCGCCCGCTGGGCGGAACCTCTCCCCGCCGTCCGTCTGCCACACAAAAAAATCCCCCGCCTGCCGGAAAGCCCGGTCAAGGCGGGGGATTTGCTTTTTTATAAAAGCGCGGGGGTTACCGGTGCAGATGGCGGCGCATCCAGGCCCGCAGGGAAATGGCAGTATCAGTGAGCTTCTTGCGCAGGGGGCTGTAAATGTAGTCAAACTCTCCGGCGAGTTCGTCCATACTGCCCCGGAAGCCGCTCTTGAAGCGATAGAGCCCATACATGTGGGAATTGGGGTCCAGATTGCCCGAAACGCCCTGGAAGTCATAGACAGTACAGCCGGTTTCCACTGCCCAGCGGATCATCTCCCACTGCATCAGATAGTTGGGCATGACCTCCCGGTCGCTGTTGTCCGAAGCGCCGTAGACATAGCAGGTCTTGCCGGCATAGTTGGTGCAGACCGCTCCGGAGATCATCTTGCCCTGATAGTACCCGGCATAGAGGCGGACATTCTCTCCCAGTCCCCGGAGGAACTTCACAAAGTAGCTCTTGGGGCGGGTGGAAAAACCGTCCCGTTCTCCGGTGACCTGCATGATGCGTACAAAGTCATCGAGGGCTTCTTCCCCGACTACCTTCACTTCCACGCCTGCCTTTTCCGCCTTGCGGATATTCCGGCGCACCCCCTGGGAGAAGTTTGCCAGGAGGGCAGCTTCGTCCCGGCCCTCCAGATAGAGCCGGTAATTGAACCGGGCCTGAATCCCCTCAAAGCCATCCGGACCATAGCTGTGCCGGAAGCCCAGCTCCTTCATCTCGGCGATGAATTCACTGTCTGCCATGGGAATATCCGGGTCCATCTTGAACTCATGGGCATGGTACTGTTTTGCCAGCTGATCCACTCCCGCCTTGAGGTCGGCAATGGTCTCCCAGTCATGGGGGTCACAGATGGGGCCCCGGGGCGCATAGAGCAGTGCGGTATGCAGCACCGGGATCTTCTGGATCAGCACTCCCATCGAACCCTTGATCTTTCCGTCTGCGTCCCGGGATACCACTGCGGCATAGTCCCAGTTCTCCTTCACCAGCCGCCACCGGGGGGATTGGGTAAACTCTCCCCGGGGGTGATGGGCTACAAATTCTTCCAGTTCTTCATAGCGCTCCGGCGCCAAGATCTCCACTGCCGATCACTCCTGTCCCATTGATACACTCTATTCTATCATATTTTGCCGGGTCTGGGAACTGGTTTCCCCGGTCCGGCCTGTTGCAGGTTTTGTAATATTTTTTGGGAATATTACAAATTCACAGGATATTCCCTACGCACCCCGCATTCCAATCTGTATTATAATTCCATTATATTCTGATTTGTAGGGTTTGGTGACCTTTGTTCTGTATTATTTTGCTGGAATATTCCGATTCGTTATGAAAATATCCCCGCCTGCCGGAACAGAGCCTTTGCCTCCTCCAGACGCAGGTTCCGTACCCGGTGCCGCCGCCGTCCCTGGGAATGGGTGTCCAATAACAGGTCGCAGTTCCCACGGAATGCCTGGAACAGACTCTGCCGGAAGGTCACTCCCACCACGCTTGCCCCGGGAATCACCACCGTGTGCAGATAAAACCGTTTGGAATATCGCAGCGTAAAATCACCATTTGTATATCCGATCCCTGAGGACTGCCAGTCCAGCACCCGCACGATCAAAAACCAGATTGACGGCAGCAAGGCCGCCAGGGTGAGCCAGCCGGTCAGGGGCTGCCATTCCTTCCAGAGCTGTCCCAGCAGCCAGCCTCCAACGACCGAACCGGTCATGGCAGCCAGAGCCGGGCCGGTGAACCGCAGAAAGGAGCGCTCAGCCGGACGCACGGTGAGCGGGCCGGGCAGGAACTCCGGGAGCAGTCCCCGGAGCAGAGTCGGGAGCTGTTCGGTGCGCACCACCGGGATCACCGGCAGGAGGTCCTCCTGTTTCCGGGACACCCCCACCGCATGGAGATACACCGCCCCCAATCCCAGCAGACGGGACGCGGCAGTTTCCCGGATCTGGACGAACCGGATGCGGTCCGCCTGCACCAGACAGCTGCGCAGGGTAAAGAGTCCCCGGTGCACTTCCAGTACCCGTCCGGTGCGGACGGTGAGGAAGTTCTTGTTGCGGAGGAACTCACTGAGAAAAGCCACACTCCACCCCAGGGCGGCAGTGAGTGCCAGCATGGCAGCCGCCGGCGGTACACCAAAGGCCAGCAGTTCACCCAGGGCACCCAGCCGGTTCATCAGCCGGTGGCTGAGGTCCTCCCCCACTATGCTGCCCAGGTTCTGGAGGCTCGCCGCCAGGAGGATCAGCCCCATGAGCGAATTGGAGGTAAAAAGCGAGAGCAGCAGCACACTGGCATTGCGGGGACGGTACTGCTGCTGTTCGGGCAGGTCGATGTCCCCATCGGAATGGGTGTGAAACAGCGCCCGGGTATCCGCCGCCGAGAGATAGAGCCGGAAATCCGCCCTCCCCCGGCTGCCCGCAGGGGTGTCCGCTTCAATGAGACACACCCCGAAGGGCCGCAGCAGAAAAGGCCGCACCGATGCCACCACCGAGATCCGCTCCGCCGGAATGGCGGTGGTTTTCCAAAACCAGATCCCCTCCCGGATGCGCAGCACTTCCCCGTCCAGGGCATACCGCAGGGCACTCCACCGCAGCAGGGTATAGCCGATCACTGCCGCCAGCACGCAGAGGTCCACCCAGGTGGAGCGCAGCCAGGCGGTCACGCCCAGGGTGACGATCAGGGTCAGGCCCTTGAGCAGCAGCGGCACCAGTACCACTGCCGGACGGGGCAGATAAAAGAGCGCGTTCACCAGGTTGGTATGGCGCAGGCGGGTCATGGACGGTCACCGCCTTCCAGCAGCACTTCCGCCAGCCGGACTGCCTCTGAAGCGGTGAGCCCGGGCAGGGTGAGCTGACTTCCGGCGGCAGTCAGACGGAGGGTACGCAGTCCGCAGAGCCGCTGGAGCGGGTCGGCGGATACGGCAGCAGTCTGGAGAGCCGCCAGAGGAAAGATGCGCACCGTGGGAAACAGAACGCCGTCAGTGACCAGCAGACGGTCGGCTTCCAGCTGATAGCCCAGCCGGAAAAAGCGTACCGGCAGCCAGACTGCCAACCGGAGTCCCCACAGAATCACCCACAGGACAGTTGCCAGCTTCCAGAGGAGGGTGCCGGGAGTCCACAGCAGGGAAACGGTGAGGGACGGTACCAGAGCAGCCAGGAGGGTCCACCCCTGCCAGATGAACAGCTGTGCCAGACGGGGCCGGCTTGACATGGGACAGCACTCCTTTCTGCCGTGGTAAAATCAGGATTTGGATAAAGAAAAAAGGACAAGCAACAAAGCTGCTCGTCCTTCTCTTTTTATTCTGGTGACCCGTGCGGGAATCGAACCCGCGTTACCGCCGTGAAAGGGCGGTGTCTTAACCGCTTGACCAACGGGCCAGAGAATAATCAAAAAGAGTGGTAGCGGCAATTGGACTTGAACCAACGACACTTCGGGTATGAACCGAATGCTCTAGCCAGCTGAGCTATGCCGCCATATATCACTCCACACCTGATTTATCAGGCGAATTTTATTATACCGTATGAATGGGGAGTTGTCAACCCTGTTTTTCCAAAAAGTTTCGGGATTTTTTCATTTTTTCTCCGAAATTTGCATTGGCTGTGTCAGCTGATTCCGTCCGGACAGTTTCAGTTTCCCCAGTCAGGGCTGTTTTATGCGTTTGTTTCGTGTGAAACAGTCCGGCACAGCTTTTTCGCCATGCGGAAATTCTCGAGTTCCTCGCCATCCACCGGCACCAGCTGGGCTGCTGCCACCTGATACCCCCGCCGCTCAAAAAAGCCCCGGGCAGTACGGGAAGCCTCCACCCGCAGAAGCTCCTCCCCCTGCCGCCGGGCCTCGGCTTCCAGGGCGTCACAGAGCGATGCCGCCACTCCCCGGCGCTGGCTGTCCGCTGCCGTGTACAGGCAGTCCAGATGTCCGCCCGGCTCCAGGTTCCCAAAGCCCAGCAGACGCCCCTCCTCCTCTGCCACCAGGGTATAGCAGTCCAGCAGATGCTCGGCGGTGATGCGCCCGGCCCGGTTCGCCCAGGCCTCCAGTTCGGCCGGGGTATAATCCCCCCGGCAGACAGTGCGGATGCTCCCGGCAAACAGTTCCTGCACCGCCGGCAGATCCCCGGCCTCAAACCGACGCAAATCCATAAGAATCCCTCCCTTTTTTCTATGGCCCTATTATATCATGGAATGGGAAGGCTGGAAATCAGTGAAGAGTGAAAAGTGAAAAGCGAAAAGTTTCGGTGTGCCGCACGGCGGCACGGATTTTGGAAAGGCGGCAAGGCACGGGCTGCACTGCCCCTGCGGGGAGCAACTCTCTGGCGTTCCCGGTGAGCCGGGTCACTATGCCAGAGCCCCGTTTCCTCAGCACAATCCCCACGCAAGCGAATCCTCCGCACTCCCTGGAAAAACAAAAACACCCCGGGTTAAGAGCGTTGACATAAGAAAACAAGCAAGAATCCAATAAAATCAACGCTTTTAAGGGCAGTGGGCAAACAGGTTAGCTCAAAAATTGAATAACCGAGCGACAAAAGGGATGTTACCGCAAGGCAGCATCCCTTTTCGCATCCCGCAACGCCGCAGATTTTGAAAGAAGTCTGCGGCGTTTTTTTCTGCCCAAATCCAGAAAGGAGGCGCAGCCGGAATGTACTTTATGAGCGGTAAAAGCCGCGCATTTGAAATGCTCATGCAGGGAAAGCCCAGATTTGATCGGTACGAGAACGGCTGCACCGAGCATGAGGATTGTAACACCTGCCACTTCTACCGTCCGCACTGGAAATATCGGTTTTGTGTATATGCCGAGTGTCCGTATGAACCGGGCAGACAAACCGCAATCCGGCGCAGCAAGGCAGAGTGAGCGAAAGGAGATGATAACCTATGGCAGTATTTCGGGTGGAAAAAAACAGCGGCTACACCGTTATGTCCAATCACCACCTACGCAATCAGGAGCTTTCCCTAAAAGCAAAGGGGCTGCTGTCCCAAATGCTGTCCCTGCCGGATAACTGGGACTACACGCTGAAAGGTCTGTCCCTTATCAACCGGGAAAAGATCGACGCGATCCGGGAGGCAATACGGGAGCTGGAAAGAGCCGGATATATTGTCCGCAGCCGGGAACGCGACGAAAAAGGACGCTTGCGCGGCGCAGATTATATAATCTATGAGTTTCCCAAAAAGCCAGTATCGGATTTACCTACATTGGAAAATCCAACATTGGATAATCCAACGCAGGAAAATCCTACGTTGGAAAACCCTACGTTGGAAAATCCAACGCAATTAAATAAAGATATATTAAGAACTGACTTATCAAAAAAAGAAAGATCAATTACAGATCTATCAAGTACCGATTCCATTCCTATCCTTTCCCCTTACCCCTCCCCTTTGAGCGTGGACGGGGAACAAGCGGCTGCGCCGCCGGAACGGAAGCGAAAGGAAACGGCAGCCAGCGAAAATGAAGCATATAGGATTTACCGGGAGATTATCTGCGATAACATCGAATACGACATCCTTTTGCAGGATAAGCGCATTGACCGTGACCGCCTGGACGAGATCGTGGACATTATTCTGGAAACGGTATGCAGTTCCCGCAAAAAGATCCGCATTGCCGGTGACGACTACCCGGCAGAGCTGGTAAAAAGCAAGTTTATGAAGCTGAACAGCAGCCATATTGAGTTTGTCTTTGACTGTCTGCGGGAGAACACCACTAAGATCCGCAACATCCGGCAATATCTCCGGGCGGTGCTGTTTAATGCCCCCAGCACTATTGACAGCTACTATACCGCCCTTGTTGCACACGATATGGCACAGCCGGATTGGGGCAAGCCCAAAAGTGGCATCCCGGATTACAGCTATGAGGGAGCAGACAGCCTATGAGGATTTGCCTGTATCAGCGGGTGCATCCACCTTAGAGAGGCACCTGTAAAGCTGCGAAAGGAGGTACATTTTGCAGGAAGAAGTAACGAGTAAGACCATTGCACTTGCAATTAAGACGGCAAAGCTGGACGGAAAGGTGCTGCAAGCAGCACTGCGACAGTTCATGCAGCTTTACCGCAAGAAACGGGATACGCCCCACCGTGGCAAACAAACGTTGAAACAGCTTATGCGTCACGGCACCGGCGTTTCCAATATCGAAATCACCGACGCGAATATCAAAGCCTTTTCCCAAACTGCCAAAAAGTACGGCGTTGACTTTGCACTGAAAAAAACAGATGACCGCTACCTTGTGTTCTTCAAGGGCAGAGATGCGGATGTGCTGACCGCAGCGTTCCGCGAGTTCTCTGCAAAGAAACTGGACATGGAGCGCAAGCCGTCTGTACGAAGGGATATTGGCGAGAAAAAAGCCGAAGCTGCAAAACGGACGGCAGCACGGGATACGGTGAAGAAAATGGACAGGGGGATTGATCGATGAAGCCGGAAGTAAAAAAACTGATTCTGTTAAATCTCCCGTATCTGTTGTTTGTATATCTGTTCGGGAAGGTCGGACAGGCGTTCCGGCTGGCGCATGGTATTGATCTATCCGCAAAGCTGCTGCATATCGGGCAAGGCTTTACCGCAGCCTTTTCCAGTGCCGCGCCCAGCTTTCACCCCATCGATCTGCTAATCGGCATTGCTGGTGCAGTGATTATCCGGCTGGTGGTCTATTCCAAGCAGAAAAACGCCAAGAAGTACCGCAAGGGTATGGAATACGGTACGGCACGTTGTGGTGCATAATCCTAAGTGTAAATGACACATACATGGACGCACAGGAGGTTATGCACATGACTGATTATAGCAAAATTACAGCCCTTTACTCCCGCCTTTCCGTGGGCGACGAGGACAGGGACGGCGGCGAGAGCAACAGCATACAGAACCAAAAAATATTTTTGGAGAACTATGCCAGAGGGCAGCACCTAACCAATATCCGGCACTACATCGACGATGACGAAAGCGGCAGGTTTTTTGACCGTTCCGCCTACTCCCGCATGATGGACGATGTGGAAAACGGGAAAA
>ERZ827104.1775-NODE-1775-length-17999-cov-2.880963_pt1 | contig 17999 bp, 14 predicted proteins | sample MGYA00519781_ERZ827104 | MGnify/ENA primary metagenome ERZ827104 (study PRJEB31778, sample SAMEA3449257) | human gut metagenome | biome: human gut; feature: human-associated habitat; material: faeces | place: United Kingdom | collected 2010/2012 ...
GGCCTCCTGCAGGGCGCGGCGGCGGTTGGTTTCGCCGATGGCCTTCATCATGCTCTCGGTCATCACGTCCCCGTACATGATGACCCGGCCGTGGGCGTTGCGGGCAGCTCGGCCAATGGTCTGGATCATCGCGGTATCACTGCGCAGGAACCCTTCCTTATCAGCGTCCAATATGGCCACAAGGGAAACTTCCGGCATATCAAGTCCTTCGCGCAGGAGGTTGATACCAACAAGGACATCAAATTCCCCAGCCCGAAGATCGCGGATGATTTCGGCACGGTCAATGGTTGCGATATCACTATGGAGATAACGGACACGGATTCCGGATGCGGCAAGGTACTCTGTCAGGTCTTCAGCCATTTTCTTGGTAAGGGTCGTGACAAGGATGCGTTCACCGGCCTCCGTCACTTTATGGATTTCTCCTAGGAGGTCATCAATTTGACCCTTGATAGGACGAACCTCGATTTTCGGATCAAGAAGGCCTGTTGGGCGGATGATCTGTTCTACGACCTGCTCGGCATGATCAAGCTCATAGGCTGCCGGGGTTGCGGATACATAGATGATCTGTCCCCGTTCCTTCTGGAATTCATCAAAGGTCAAGGGCCGATTATCAAGGGCTGAAGGCAGGCGGAACCCATAGTTTACGAGCTGTTCCTTACGGGAACGGTCGCCTGCGTACATGGCCCGCAGCTGAGGCAGTGTCACATGACTTTCATCAATGACCGTAAGAAAATCATCAGGGAAATAATTGACCAGCGTAAAAGGCGGCTCCCCTGCCTTGCGTCCTGTCAAATGCCGTGAATAGTTTTCAATGCCGCTGCAGTAGCCCATTTCTTCCATCATTTCAAGGTCATAATTGGTCCGCTGTTCGAGGCGTTCTGCCTCAAGGAGTTTTCCTTCTGCATGCAAGTCAGCAAGCCGCTCCTTCAGTTCTTTCCGAATATCCCCGCGGGCCCGTTCCAAATTCTCATCACTTGTCACATAATGGCTCGCCGGGAAGATGGCCACATGGGTCCTTTTATCAATCACTTCTCCCGTAAGGACATCGATTTCCATAATGCTGTCCACTTCGTCACCAAAAAGCTCGATACGGATGCCCTTTTCGTTGTAGCTGGAAGGAATGACTTCAATGACATCACCGCGTGCCCGAAAAGAACCGCGCTGCAGGACCAGATCATTTCGTTCATAGCGAATCTTGACTAGTTTTTCCAAGATGGCATCACGATCGACCTCTTGTCCAACACGAAGGGAAAGGACACTGTCATAGTAATCCTTTGGTGCACCTAGGCCATAGATGCAGGAAACAGAAGAGACAACGATGACATCACGCCGCTCAAACAGGGCACTTGTTGCAGAGTGGCGCAGCTTATCAATCTCATCGTTGATGGATGAATCTTTCTCAATATAGGTATCCGTTGCCGGAATATAGGCTTCGGGCTGGTAGTAATCATAGTAGGATACAAAGTATTCCACCGCGTTATGTGGGAAAAAGGCCTTGAATTCACTGGCAAGCTGGGCTGCCAAGGTCTTATTGTGGGCAATGACCAAGGTAGGCCGCTGCACTTTCTGGATCATCTGGGCAATGGTAAAGGTCTTGCCAGTACCCGTTGCGCCCAAAAGGACCTGTGTATCCATTCCTTCTTCCACCCCTTTGGCGAGGGCCTCAATGGCCTCAGGCTGGTCACCGGACGGTGCAAAGGGGGCTTCCAATTGAAAGTCCATGGAAGAGCTCCTTTCCATAAAAATGAAGCAAGGGGCTCAGTCCCCCAGCTTCCTTATATTCTTAGAATAACGATTCCCGTTAAAGAAGACATACAAAACCAAGGGCATTTCCCTTCTTAGGCAATGTCCTTTTGTTCATTATACCACATCGGAGTACTAGGGGATATGGTTCCTCTTCTTTTTTCCCCGCTTGCAGCAACCTTTCAAAGGGATGAAACCGCAGTCCGGCCAAAATCACAAAAGGTGTGAAAAAATAAGACAAATACGATATAATAGTTTCATTACGATGATGGAACAAAGCCGGTTCCATTCCCAGAAAGGATGATGGAAGCTCTTGCAGATCAAGAAACACCTCTTAGGAAGCGCAGCAGCGCTCTTGCTTTTTTCAGGCCTCGCGGCTGCCTCTCCCAAGATTATCTACATTCCCTTGGACAACCGTCCTGTAAATCTTGAATATACGGTCGATACGGCCAAAGCCGCCGGTTATCCCCTGACTGTCCCACCGGAGAAATATCTTTCCAACCATAAAAGTGTCGGCGACAACGAAGGCCTTTGGGAATGGTTGGAAACCGAAGCCCCTCACGCTGAAGCCGCTGTCATTGCAACGGACAGTCTCAACTACGGGGGCCTTGTCGCCTCAAGGAAGCATCATCACCTGGAAAAATACCTCCGGGGAAAAATTGTGCGCCTCGACACGCTCCACAAAAACAATCCCGGCCTGAAGATCTACGCGTTCAGCACAATCATGCGGACGCCCCGTCAAAGCGTGGCCTCTGTTGAACCAGCCTATTATGAGACATATGGGCCCAAGATCTTCCGTCTTTCCCAACTGGCGGACAAGGAGGACATGGAAGGCCTTACGGAAACAGAAGAGCGGGAAAAAAACCAACTGACCCTTTCCATTCCTGCAAATGATCTAAAGGATTGGCGCACAAGGCGCCTGGTGAATCTCCAGACCAATAAGCGCCTGATCCGCATGGCCCAACGGGACGGCTTTCATTTTCTTGCTGTCGGAAAGGATGATGACGCGCCCCTATCACAGACCCATATGGAAGCACGCATCCTGGAAAATTTGGGAAGAGGCATGAGTAAGAAACAGTTCCAGATTGTCCCTGGAGTCGATCAACTGGGACTCACCTTGGTCACGCGGGCCATCAACGAAATCCGCGGCGATAAGCCAGCAATCTATCCGCTTTTTGCTCCCGGGACTGGAGGCAGCACCATTCCTCTATATACAGATGAAAGTGCCGAAAATTCGGTGCATAACCAGATTATCGCCATTGGCGGCAAGATTGCTCCGAGCGCTAAAAAAGCTGACCTCATCCTTGCTGTCAATACTCCGGACGATGGCATCTGCCGCGATTCCACAGCCAACGAAAATGCACCCTACAGCAACCGCGCCAACAAAGAATTTGCTGCCCAGATTGCGGACTTAGAACGCATAAAACCCGTTGCCCTTGCAGACATTGCCTATGCCAATGGTGCCGATAACGGGTTTATGGAAGCGCTCTCCCATAAAAAAGCCTTGCTTGACCTTACGGCCTATTCGGGATGGAACACATCGGACAACAGCATCGGCTTTGCCCTTTCCCAAGGGATCTTAGCCAAACGAATGTCTGAAACAGACCGGCTCCGCCTGCTTAAGATCCGACTCCTCGATGACTGGATCTATCAAGCCAATGTGCGTTACCGTGTATCCCTTGAAATGGATCGCCACAACGTAAAACTCAAATATGATCTTGGGAAATATTACAACAAGATCCTCAGCCGAACAAATCGGCTCTTCAAGACCTACATCGGTGATGAACCGGACGTAAAAGGAACAGCTTATACCATTGAGTTTCCTTGGAACCGCATGTTCGAAGTTTCCGTCCGCGTCAATCCATAACCACAGGAAAATGCCAAAGGAGGAACTTATACATGGCAAAAAACAGCTCTTTCGACATCGTCTCCCAATTGGATATGCAGGAACTTGACAATGCCCTGAACCAAACGAGAAAAGAAATTTCCCAACGTTACGATTTCAGGGGTTCGGCCGCTTCCATTGAACTTGTTGACGAAAACCTCAAAATGACCGCAGAAGACGAATACAAGCTAGGCGCCATCCTTGACATCCTGCGCCAGCGTATGGCCAAACGAGGTCTCAGCCTGCGTGCCTTGGAACCAGGTAAGGTCGAACCGGCTGCCAAAGGAACGGTCCGCCAAACTGTCACCTTAAAGCAGGGCATCGATAAGGAAACCGCCAAAAAGATCATTGCTGCCATCAAGGCGTCAAAGATCAAGGTCACAACCCAGCAAATGGATAATCAAATTCGGGTTTCGGGGCCCAAAAAAGATGATCTGCAGGCCGTCATCCAACTCATCCGCAGTGATGATTTCGGCATCGACATCCAGTTCATCAACATGCGTTAAAAAACAATGGGGCTGTGAGGACATGATTGTCTTGTTCCTTCACAGCCCTTTTTTCAAACCATAGTGACCAGTAAGTTCCCGTCATATCTTATGGAGGGAACAGCAATATGCACAAAAAAGGGTCTGGGAAGAAAGACGAAACGTCTTTCTTCCCAGACCCTTTCTTACTTCACCGGTCGGTAGAGCTGCCATTTAAAATGCACGGCAAGCACGCGGAGAATGATTACCACAAGGGATCCAACGATAGGGGCAAGATCCATGGCCCCAAAACGCCAACAGAGACAGATCACGATACTTCCTGCAATGGAGGCCGTGGCATAGACATCCATCACAAGGACGACAGGAATCTTTTGCGCCATCAGGTCCCGAAGGACGCCACCGCCCACCGCTGTCAAAATTCCCAAGACAACAGGGAAAATATAAGATTCCGGCGCTCCATTCGAAAGGCCGACCATGGTTCCCGTTACCGTAAAGGAAGCCAGACCAATGGTATCAGCGGCAACATAAAGAAGATTGAGAAACTTTTTTCGCCGCCCTTCCAAACGGTACGAAGAGATACAGTAACTGGTTACAATAGCGGCCAATAGTGCCAGTCCTATGGGAACAGGATTGCGCAGTGCCGCCGGCGGAATATGGCCGGACAATACATCGCGAATCATGCCGCCGCCCACCGCCGTCAAGATGGCAAGGACGGAAATGCCAAAAATATCCATCCGTTTGACGGCACCCACAATCGCACCGGATACAGCAAAAGATAGGGTTCCGGCAAGGTCAAACAAATTCCATAAAAGCCACATAAGAAGTCTCCTTTTTGAGTAAAATCGAGTGAAACGAACTGGTTGGAAGAAAAATAAGGGCTCTCCGAACCTATCTTATCCAAAAAGCGTCCAAAAAACAACAGAGACAGCAGCTATTTCTTCTCTAAAGGACCTAAGACGCGCAGCATTTCTTCCGGCGAAGTTTCTCCAGCAAGGACTTTCGCACGGCCATCTTCGAAAAGGGAAGCAATCTGCTGCTGACGCCCAAGCTCAAGCAGGACCTTCTCGCCCAGTCCCTGAGCAGCAGCCTGTCGGCACGCCTCGTCAAAAGGAAAAACTTCCTGAACCGCAAGACGCCCGCTGTATCCTGTGCCTCGGCAATGGGCACAGCTGGATGCATGGAAAAGATGAAGCGGTCCCTTGAGGGAAAAATACGTCCTTTCCCAACTATTTTCTCCAACAGCATAGGGCATCCTGCACTGGGGACAAAGCCGGCGCAAAAGACGCTGAGCCACAATCCCCTTGAGGGCCGAAGCCACAAGATAGGAATCGACCCCTAAATCAAGAAGACGGCTTACAGCACCAACCGCTGTGTTGGTATGAAGCGTACTGAAGACAAGATGACCGGTGAGCGCAGCATGGACACTCATTTCTGCTGTTTCCCGATCACGAATCTCGCCTACGACGATTAGGTCTGGATCTTGACGAAGGATGCTCCGCAGGCATCTGGCAAAAGTAAGGCCAATCTTGGGATGCACGGCAACCTGGCTGACACCGTCAATCTGATATTCGATGGGATCTTCCACGGTAACAAGGCTTCGGCCGGTTTCATTGAGGGCCTGCAAAATAGCGTAAAGCGTCGAAGATTTCCCAGATCACGTCGGTCCGGTCACCAAGATCAGTCCATGAGGTTCATGCAAAAGACGGTAAAGCCGTTCGAGATTTTCTTTGGAAAACCCCAGATGGTCCAAAGAGCAAAGCCCTTTTCCACTGTCTAAAAGACGCATGACAAGCGTTTCTCCGTAGAGCGTGGGAAGGGAAGAAACACGGATATCAATGGAACGATCCTGGTAGGTCATTTGGATACGGCCATCCTGGGGCAGGCGTTTTTCCCCAATATCCATGCGGGCCATAATCTTATAGCGGGAGATCAGGGCATCCTGCATGACCGGAGGCATTCGCATAAGGTCCTGCAGGACACCATCCATGCGTCCGCGGATGCGAAGTCCGTTTTTTGCGGTTCCAAATGGATATCGCTGACAGACAGATCCAGACAAACTTCAAGGATCTTCTTGGAAGCGGCAATGATATTTCCATCGTCTCTTCCGGCATTGGAAAAAAGCGCCTCCTGAAAAAAGGGGGCTTTCCGAGCATGGGATTGGGTCATCATTATTCCTCCATATAATCAAGCAGATAATACAAGAAAAAGGACGTTCATCACAAGAAAAAGGCCTTTTACCATGAATAGTTCCCCTTTTAGTCAATCGGGGTAGGAAAAACGAACAGGAATCAGTATAATAAAAGACGTTATCAAGCATTCTTTTAATAGATTAGCATACTTTTCTAAAAAATGCTGAATATTTCTGTCATATCTTTTAAAGGAGAACCCATGATCCATCCAGCATCCCTGAAAAAAGCCTTGAAAGAAAGAAGAAAAAGGATCTTACTCCTTTTTCCCTTTCCACTTCTCATTGGCTTTCTTGTCTTCCGCCAAAAAGAGCCCTTGCCCAATGAGCTCCTTTCCCCACCACCTGCCATTGTGCCTATACTTCCCCAGGAAAAAGAAAAGGCAGGTCTCGTGCCGCCCCGGAGAGATCCTTTTGAAGGGTTATTGCGTTCCCATTCCCCTGTGATGCGTCCCCATCCTACGCCTAACGATGGCTCTTCTTTTCCTTTGGGGGAAAGGAACAGGACCGAGAAACCGATGCTGCGCCTTAGCGGGATTCTCACGGTTAATGGATGCCGCAGGGCGCTCCTCACAGGTCCGGAAAAGACCTATCTGCTGGAAACCATGGATACGATTCCGCAAAGAGGGCAAGTAGGCGCCATCCACTCCAATTCCATCACCTGGAATAATAGGGTCATCCCCGTTGGTGAGGTGATTCCATGAAACATGTTTTTTTCCTGTGCTTTTTACTTTTCGTATGCAGCAGGGCCTTTGCCGGCCCCCTTGTCAGCCTGTCCGTAAAAAAAGCACCCACCGAAGAAGTCTTTCGTTCCCTAGCCGCCATGAGCGGAAAAAACATTGTCTTTCCGGAAACCCTCACGGGGGAACTTTCCCTCACCCTTCACGAGGTGCCCTACGAGGAAGCCCTCCGTCTTGCAGCCGCTTCCCAAGGGCTTTTCCTTGAAACAATCGGGGACGTCACCATTGTAGCTCCGGCAGGCACCATGGAAAGGGGATTCGGTGCACTCACAGCCTATCCGCTTTCCTACATTCCGGCAAAGGAGGCAGCTGAAACCTTGAAACCCCTCATCAAGGCACCCCTATCCTTTGATCAGGCAAGCAATACCCTTTTTGTACTGGGAGGTCCTGGAGACCAAGCGCGGGCCCAAAAGGTCCTTGTACGCATGGACCGGCTGCAGAAACAGGTAACCCTGGAAGCCCGGATTCTCTCCCTGCAGGAAGACGCCTCCCGCGAATTGGGGCTAAAATGGAAATGGAGCGGCCTGCCGCAGCAAAATACCGAAGAAACAGACGGCGGTACGCTCCACCTGGGGCATGGTTATACGGGATCTTTCCAAGGTATCCTTTCTGCACTCTGTCAAAAAGGAAAGGCAAAGGTCCTTGCCACGCCCCGCATTGTCACCGTGCCAGGAAAGGAAGGAAAAATCTTCATCGGTGATCATATCCCTGTCGTTACAGAAAAAGTTTCCAACGGCACCACGACAACCTCAACGGAATATGTTGACGCAGGCATCCGCCTTTCTTACACACCTATTGTCAGCCATGACGGTGTGATTACGGCTTCGGTCCATACGGAAGTCAGTACACCGACCCTGATTTCAGAGCTCCACAATTACCGAATCACAAGCCGAACAGCGGATACGAATGTCCGTCTTCTGGAAGGCGAAACCCTCGTCATCGGCGGCCTGATCAGCGATGAGGAGCAGAAACGCCTGGAAGCCATTCCGCTCCTATCAAAACTGCCCCTATTAGGGAATCTCTTTACCTTTCGTTCCCGCAAAAAAACGCGCACAGAAGTAGTCATGCTCCTTACGCCTTATCTAACTGAACCAGGCAGGAGTCCCACCCTCATTCCCTATAAAGAAGTCTCTCATACTCCCATGCAGGCGCCTGATTCAAACAAAAAGAAGGGGCGATGAACAGATGCGCATCTGTTCATCGCCCCTTCTTTTCAAATTCCAGTTCAGCTTTCTCCGGTAATCCGATTGGATCCGATGGGACAAAAGATCGTTGTTTTTGTATCTTCCTTTGCAGCAATTTCCGGATCCGGCGAAACATGGACCATACAGTGCTTGACTTCTGGGAAATGCCGCTCAATTGTATCATGGACTTCATCAGCAATACGATGCGCTTGGAAAAGGGTCAGATTCCCGTCAGCAACAATGTCGATATCAACATACATCTTGGCGCCAAACATACGGGTACGGAGCGAATCAATCCCGGTTACGCCGCACTGCTTCATAACGAAGCTTTTCATTTTCTCAATGGTACGGCCATTGGCCGCATGGTCGACGAGTTTATCGGAAGCATCCCGAAAAATACCAATCGAAGCATGGATAATCATCAAACAGATAACAACAGAGGCCAAGGGATCCATGATGCCATAGCCCATACGCGCTCCTAAAATTCCAATGAAAGATCCAATCGAAGATAGGGCATCACTGCGATGATGCCAAGCGTCTGCCGATAGGGCGCCGGAATTGATTTTTCTTGCGGCCCTGATGGTATACCAAAACATAGCTTCCTTGGTTACAATAGAAACAATAGCAGCTGCCATAGCAATTAAGGCCGGCGATTCACGGTCTATATAGGTCTTATGGAGGATGGATTGAAGTCCTTCATAGCCAATGCCAAGGCCCGTGAACATAAGGACAAAAGCCAGAAAGAGTGTCGCAATGTATTCCTGCTTTTCATGGCCATAAGGATGATCGGCATCTGAGGAACGGCTGGCCAAAAGAACCCCAAAGATGACGATGATGGTACTGAAAACATCGGAAGCAGAATGAATGGCATCAGAAATCATGGCCGATGAGTGGCCCATGATGCCAGCTACAAATTTGCCCACACTAAGGACTAGGTTGACGAGGATACTTACGTAGGAAACGTGCATCGCAATGTCGCTGGAGGACTGTTGTTTCAAGGAACGTCTCACGCTGATCACCTTTCTATTCTCATAAAATGAAAGAAGAATCACAGGATAAAAATAACACCTGCGGAACGCTGCTGTGTCCCGCAGATGTCTCATCTACCTGCTGCCTATTCGGCCCGGTCGGTCACCCGACTTGTACTTCATGTTTTCCCTGTATGATAAATCATGGAAAGATCCTTGTCAAGTTTTTTCATCTCTTTACCGAAAAGGAAAAATCAGCTACACTATAGGAAACCCTAACGAAAGGATGTTCCCTCCTATGACTTTTCAATCGATAGACACTCTGCGCCGTATCGTTCCTTTTCAATCCTCTTCCATCGACAGGACACTCCATATCTGGGAATCAGCCGTCCTTCTTCCTCTCATTGAAGGCGCTAAAGGATGGGAAATCCTCTTTGAAGTCCGTTCCTCGGCACTTACCTGGCAGCCAGGCGATATCTGTTTTCCCGGCGGACATGAGAGGACATGGACCGGAGCCTCAGCGATACAGCCCTTCGGGAAACATCGGAGGAACTGGGGATTCCCCAAAATGAAATCACCCTGCTGGGCCCGCTTGATTACTTTTATGGCGTCATGGGCCCCCTGATCTATCCCTATGTGGGAATTCTCCCCAAAGATTACCCTCTCACCATTGAGCAAGACGAAGTTGCAGCGCTTTTCACGATTCCAGTAGAAACACTTCTTTCCCTGACTCCAGAAAAAGGTAAGGTCGCCATTGGATCCAAACGGCTGGAAGGATTTCCACCGGAACTTGAAACCAAGAAAATGGAAGATTGGGTCATGCAGCATACCTACGATGTCTATTTCTATCGTTATAAAGAACGGCTTATCTGGGGCATTACGGCTCGCGTCCTCACCCAATTTCTGGAACGTCTGCGAAAAACAAGATAAAAGTGATAAGGCCGGCAGCAAAGGATACAAAGTCCTTGCTGCCGGCCTTTGCTCATGGGACTCAGTGTCCCAACGTAGCCAAAATCCGTTCGATAAGTTCTCGCCGGTTCGTATGGGCCGTCGAGGTGTAGGTCAGGATGTGATCATCATCAAGACCAAAAGTTTTCTTGTAAAGTTCCTTTTGGGCCGCTACAGCCCCTTTATTGAGTTTGTCCGACTTCGTCAAGATAATCATAAGGGGGATTCCCAGACTGAGGAGCCATTGGTAACAGTCAATATCGCTTTCCATGGGTGCATGACGAATATCCATCAGGACACAGACAAGCTTCAGGTCCCGGGAGTTTTCCATATACTTGCAGATAAAAGCAGACCACTGGTTCTTTTGGCTCTGACTGGTGCGGGCAAAACCATACCCCGGCAGGTCCACTGCATAAAAGGTATGACGCAGCGGTTCTTTCTCCGTTGTTTTCTTGGCACGAAAGGAATAGAAATTAATCGTTTGGGTCTTACCAGGAGAACTGCTGACGCGGGCCAACCCCTTTCGCCTTGCCAGCGAATTGAGCAGGGAAGATTTACCTACATTGCTGCGACCAATAAATGCAACTTCATCCACCGTATCCTGCGGGTACTGGGTAGCCTTGACGGCCGACGCGACGAATTCACCGCCGACAATATCCCACTGCGTCATTACCATAGTCATTATGCCTCCAAAGCAAGTTTCGTAACCTGATCCATGTGGTCTACAGGAATGAACTTCATGGATTTCTTTACATGATCAGGCAGCTCTTCCAGATCCTGTTCGTTCTGACGGGGCAAAAGAATCGTCTTGATCTGGTAACGAGCCGCTGCAAGGACCTTCTCCTTGAGTCCGCCAATGGGCAGGACCTGGCCAGTCAAGGTGATCTCACCTGTCATGGCAAGGTCCGCCTTGACCTTTCGTTTGGTAAGGGCCGATTCCATGGCCGTTGCCATCGTAATGCCTGCAGACGGGCCATCTTTGGGGATAGCACCTTCTGGGACATGGATGTGGATATCGATTTTTTCGTTAAAATCCGGTTCAAGACCAAGCTCTTTGGCCCGGGACCGAATATAGGTAAAGGCAGTTTGGGCCGATTCCTTCATAACATCACCCAATTGGCCCGTAAGGACCAGCTTGCCCTTGCCTTCACAGACAACCACCTCAATCTTGAGGAGTTCACCGCCTACACTGGTCCAGGCAAGGCCTGTGCAGACACCAATAGCCGCTTTGGCCTTCATATCACTTTCAAGATAGATAGCAGGCCCTAAAAATTCCTTGAGATTTGCCACACCGACAGAAACCTTCTCAATCTTTTTCTCAACAATCCGGCGGGCTGCTTTACGGCAGATAGTGGCGATCTTGCGTTCGAGGTTACGCACACCCGCTTCCCGCGTATAGTCCCGGATAATATGTTCCAAGGTCTTGGGGGACAACATCAGGTTCTTAGCAAGAAGCCCACTGAGCTTCCGTTCTTTCGGCAAAAGATGCTGCTGGGCAATCTTGATTTTTTCTTCGTCGGTATAACTATCAAGCTGGATGACTTCCAACCGGTCCAAAAGGGCTGGCGGAATCGTTTCGACGGTATTTGCCGTTACAATCCAGAAAACATTTGACATATCATAAGCAAACTCAATGTAGTGGTCGCTGAAATGGTTGTTTTGTTCCGGATCAAGGACTTCAAGGAGAGCCGAAGCCGGATCTCCCCGGAAATCCGCACCCATTTTGTCCACTTCATCCAGGAGGAAGACCGGGTTATCGGTTCCGCATTCAATCATACCATGGATCAAGCGGCCCGGCAGAGCACCTACATAGGTCCGGCGATGACCGCGGATTTCCGCTTCATCTCGGACACCACCCAGGGAAATGCGGGTAAACTTTCGATTCACGGCACGGGCAATGCTCTGGGCAAGGCTCGTCTTCCCGACTCCAGGAGGACCCACAAGGCAGATAATAGGACCGCGGTTGCTCTTGGTAAGGGCACGGACAGCAAGATAATCCAGAATCCGTTCCTTGACCTTCTTCAAGCCGTAGTGATCCTTATCAAGGATCTGGGCGGCTTTTTTGATGTCGTAATTATCCTGGGTCGTCTTGCCCCAGGGCAGACTCAGACAAGTATCAAGATAACTGCGGATAACAGCGCTCTCTGCCATCATAGGCGGCATCTTGAGAAGCCGATCGAGTTCCTTGTCAAGGGCCTTTTTGACGTCTTCCGGTAGGTTCAGTTTTGCCATCTTGGCCTTGTACTCATCCACTTCAGACTGCTTTTCGTCCCCTTCGTTGAGTTCCTTGCTAATGGCTTTCATCTGCTCCCGCAGATAATATTCGCGCTGGTTCTGTTCAATCTGCTTACGGACCTGCTGGGAAATGTTCTTTTCAAGGGTAACGATTTCCAGTTCCTTGCACAGATAAGTATACAGAAGATGCAACCGCTCCTTGACGCTGATGGCTTCGAGGAGTTTTTCCTTTTCCGGCACATCAATGGTCAAATAACCGCCAATCATATCGGCAACACGTCCTGCATCAGGCTGATCCTTGAAGGTCAGCATGACTTCGCTTGTCACTTTCTTACTTGCCAGCACCCATTGTTCAAAAGTCTCTACCAGCATACGCTTTAGGGCTTCCACTTCATTGCCCGTATTATCCGTATCCGCTTTGACTTCTACGTGGGCTTCCAGATTCATCCCTACTTCATCTATGACAGAGATGACTTCTACACGATAAAGTCCTTCTACCAGTATGCGCATCGCGCCGTTTGGCATCTTGAGCATCTGTTTGATTTCTGCAACAACGCCGAACCCATACAAGTCTTGAGCTGTCGGATCGGCTTCTTCAGCTGCTTTCTGGGTCACCAAAAGAATCCGTTTCGTTGTTGCCATGGCTGTTTCCACAGCTTTAATAGAGCGATCCCGCCCTACGTCAAGATTGATGATCATCCCCGGAAAGACAATCAAGCCGCGAAGTGCAAGAAGCGGCAATCTCATTGTTTCTACTTCAGACATCTGTTTCACCATCCTTATAGCGAAAAAGGGAAAAGGGGTTCCCCTTTTCCTTTTTCCTAGGCATTTTTACGTGCTTTTTTAGTTGCATCGGCCTTTTTGAGAACCAGTTCCGGTTCCTTATGGGCCGTCACGACATCCTTCGTAACGATGCATTTTTCAACGTCATCGCGGCTCGGGACCTCATACATCACATTTTTCATGATGCCTTCAATGATGGCACGAAGTCCCCGGGCTCCGGCCTTACGGGCCAAGGCTTCGTGGGCAATGGCCTTCAGGGCATCAGCGTCAAAATCCAGCTCGACATGATCCATGGCGAGGAAGGATTCATATTGTTTTGTCAGGGCGTTCTTCGGTTCCGTCAGAATCTTGACCAAGGCCGCTTCATCAAGCTGGTCCAAGGTGACTACAACGGGAAGACGGCCGACAAATTCAGGAATCAGGCCATACTTTACAAAATCCTCAGGCAGGACCTTCTTAAAAGGATTGGCCATTTCCTTTTCCTTTTGGGTCTCGATTTCTGCACCAAAGCCCATGCTTTTCTTCCCCGTGCGGGCATTGATGACATTTTCGAGGCCGGCAAAAGCACCGCCGCAAATAAAGAGGATATTGGTCGTATCAATTTGAATCAATTCCTGATGCGGATGTTTCCGTCCCCCTTGGGGCGGCACATTAGCCACTGTACCCTCAAGGATCTTGAGGAGGGCCTGCTGCACCCCTTCCCCTGATACATCACGGGTAATGGACGGATTTTCGGATTTACGGGAAATCTTATCGATTTCATCGATATAAATGATGCCCCGTTCCGCCAGCGGAATATCATAGTCGGCATTTTGAATCAGACGCAGAAGGATATTTTCCACGTCCTCACCAACATAACCAGCTTCCGTCAAGCTCGTTGCGTCCGCAATGGCAAATGGCACCTGCAGGATCTTAGCAAGGGTCTGAGCAAGGAGAGTTTTCCCGCTCCCTGTCGGTCCCAGCATCAGGATGTTGGATTTTTGCAATTCCACATCGGAGTGATGATCCTGTTCGTAATTGATGCGTTTATAATGGTTATAGACAGCCACGGACAGAGCCACTTTAGCATCGTCCTGTCCGATGACATATTCGTCGAGGATCTTTTTGATTTCCTTCGGCTTCGGGAGATCGGTAATCTTTTCCCCCGCAGGTTTCTTGAGTTCCTTGTCGAGCATCTCGTTGCACAGGGCAACGCACTCATCGCAAATGAAAACATTATGGCCGGCAATCAGTTTCTTGACCTGACTCTGCTTCTTACCGCAAAAAGAGCAGGTATAATCCTGATCGAACGGACCTTTGCTATCATCGAATGCCATCTGACACCCCTCCTTACAATTGGGGCAAGACGGTTCTATCCATCAATCAAGCATGAACCGGAGAAGCTACAACCTGGTCGATAAGGCCATAGGCCAAGGCCTCATCGGCGGTCAGATAGTGATCGCGTTCCGTATCCAATTTGATGGTTTCTGGGTCCTTCCCCGTATGGGCTGCTAAAATCTGGTTCATCTCTTCCCGTACGCGCAGGATCTCCCGGGCATGGATTTCAATATCCGTGGCCTGGCCCTGGGCACCGCCCAATGGCTGATGGATCATCACACGGGAATGGGGCAGGGCAAACCGTTTGCCTTTGGCTCCGGCTGCCAGGAGGATGGAGGCCATTGAGGCTGCCATGCCGACGCAAATGGTCGAAACATCGGGACGGATGTACTGCATGGTGTCATAAATGGCCAGCCCAGCACTCACACTGCCGCCAGGGCTATTGATGTAGAGATGGATATCCTTATCCGGATCTTCCGATTCGAGAAAGAGAAGCTGGGCCACAATCAGATTGGCCATATGATCTTCAATCTCTCCGGTCACAAAAATGATGCGATCTTTCAGAAGTCGGGAGTAAATATCATAACTGCGTTCGCCCTTGCTGGTCTGTTCAACAACAATAGGGACATAACTCACGCGGTCCACCTCCCAGCTAATTATTTTTCAGTCTTTTCTTCTTTTGCTTCTGCTGCGCCTTTGGCAGAACTCAGTACGAGATCGGCGGCTTTGCGGCGCATGATATTGGAAACGAGCAGGGGCAGGGAACCATTTTCCTTAATGATTTTCTGGACCTGATGAAGGGTGGCACCCTGGGCATCAGCAATTTTCTGCATTTCTGCCAGCGTTTCTTCTTTCGTCACCTTGATGTCTTCCTTCTTGGCAATGGCGTCAAGAACGAGGTCAGCCTTCAGATTTTCGAGGGCAACCGGTTTTTGTTCATCCCGATAGGTCTTCACATCTTTGCCGAGATACTGAAGGTACATCGGAAGGCTCATGTGGTGTGCTTCGAGGTTCATGGTCAGTTCGTCTACCATCTGGTTGGCGCGCTGGGTCACCATAACTTCCGGGACTTCAAAGGAGGCATTCTCTACGGCCTTCTTGATAACGTCCCGTTCATAGTTTGCTTGGGCCTGATCTTCTTCAGATTTCTTCAGACGGGCCAGGGTCTTTTCGCGGAATTCGGCAACCGTCTTGCTGTCGGAGTTTTTCTCGATCAGTTCGTCGGTCACTTCAGGAATTTCACGAACCTTGATATTCGGGACATGGACCTTGAAGACAGCGGCCTTGCCAGCCAGTTCCTTTGCGCCATAATCCTCCGGGAACGTCACATTGACATCGGTGGATTCATCCTTTTTCAGACCAATCATTTGGTCTTCAAAGCCAGGAATAAAGCTGCCGGAACCGATTTCCAGGGGATAGCCCTTGCCTTCGCCGCCTTCAAACGGTTCACCGTCGATAGTGCCGGCAAAATCAATCGTAGCGAGGTCTCCCTTTTCCAGTTTACGGTCTTCCGGAGCGTCAACCAATTTAGCAGTCCGTTTCTGCAGGTTGCTGACGGCATCGTCCACATCTTTGTCAGTGATTTCACGGACAACCTTCTTGACATCGAGGTTCTTGTATTCACCCAGTTCAACTTCCGGACGGAGCGTGACCAAAAGGGTCATTTCCATTTCCTTGCCTTCTTCCAAGGTGGAATCCTTCAGTTCGGGATCTGCAACAGGAATGAAGTTGTTGTCATCAAGGGCCTTTCTGTAATTGTCATTGGCAAGAATCTGGAACGCTTCTTCCTTGATGGCATCCTTACCGACATGGGCTTCCAGGACCCGGCGAGGAGCCTTTCCTTTTCTAAAGCCAGGAATTGTGACTTGTTTGTTGACACGGGCAACGGCTCTTTCGAAACCCTTTGCGACTTCTTCAACAGGAATAGTGAATTTCAAAGTTGCTTCGTTACCTTTTCTTTCTACAGAAACGCTCATTAAAAAAATCCTCCTCACAGGCAGTCAGCTTTGAATTTGGTGGATTATCTGACATACCATCATTAATTACTTAAAAAATCGCTCATATAGCATACCACAAAAGGTATAATTACGCAAATAGTCCCTTGCATTTTGTTTGCCCCCAAGCCTGCCCTCATGCGGATTCCTGCATTGTCCCCTTGCTTGGGGGGAATTCTTCCTGTCGCCCTAGGTGCCACAAGAAGCCCTCCTTATCATGCAGAGATTTCCCGTCACCGCCATGGCTTTTCTCGGCGCAAAAAAGAAAGTGAATTATCTGATTTTGAAGAACAAGGCTTTTCCCCTATGCATTGCAGTACAAGATTCCTTTCCGTTTTGCTCATTTATGTTCCAAATACAAAATTGTTCCCACTAAATTTCACAAAAATGACATGTTTTCAGTCTTTTTATGATACAATAAAGGCAAAGCAATCCACAATTGGAACGGATGTGGATTCAACCCCAAAGGAGGCAATTCATATGTCAGAATTTCTACTTGCCCTGGACGATGTCCTCTATTATCCGATCCTCATCATCGTCCTACTCGCCGCCGGTCTTTACTTCACCTTTACGACGGGCTTTGTTCAATTTCGCTGGCTCCGCCAAAGCATCCGGGTCATTATGGAAAAACCGGAAAAAGAAGGCTCCATTTCATCCTTCCAGGCCCTCATGGTTTCGACCGCGTCCCGTGTCGGCACGGGCAATATCATCGGGATTTCAACAGCCCTGTGTCTGGGCGGCTTTGGGTCCGTCTTCTGGATGTGGGCCATTGCCATGATTGGTTCGGCCACAGCCTTCATTGAAAGCACCCTGGCCCAGGTCTATAAACGCAAAGATGCAAATGGCGACAGCTATGGCGGCCCGGCCTACTACATTGAAACAGCCCTCCACAACAAGACGCTGGCCATTGCTTTTGCCATTGCCCTTATTGTGACCTATGCCGGCGGCTTCAACTTGCTTGCGTCTTACAACCTGCAGTCCACCTTCTCCGTATATGGCTTCTATGACAAAACCACCACACCTTGGATCATTGGCGGTCTTCTTGCCGTAACGGTTGGTTACTGCGTCATGGGCGGCGGTAAACGTATTGTTCATGTAACGGGGACCCTCGTTCCAATCATGGGTGTCCTTTATGTCCTGCTTTCCCTTGCCATCATCCTTATGCATCTTGATATGATTCCGAGCGTCTTAGGCGCAGTCTTTGCCGATGCCTTTAACTTCCAGAAAATCCTGGGCGGCATCAGTGCTTCCTGTCTGATGTTTGGGATAAAGCGCGGACTTTATTCCAACGAAGCCGGCGTTGGTTCTGCTCCGAACGCAGCTGCAGCCGCTGACGTTTCCCACCCGGCCCAGCAAGGTCTCGTCCAGATGCTCTCCGTTGTCATCGACACCATTCTCTGCACCTGCACAGCCCTTATCTGCATGTTCTCCGGGATTATCCCGACCAAAGAGATGGCAGGGGCTCCTTACGTACAAGCGGCTACCCAAGTTGACTTTGGTGCCTTTGGCCCGATCATGATCACCTTTGCCAT
>ERZ827104.1790-NODE-1790-length-17887-cov-3.254935_pt1 | contig 17887 bp, 12 predicted proteins | sample MGYA00519781_ERZ827104 | MGnify/ENA primary metagenome ERZ827104 (study PRJEB31778, sample SAMEA3449257) | human gut metagenome | biome: human gut; feature: human-associated habitat; material: faeces | place: United Kingdom | collected 2010/2012 ...
TGTTCTTCTTAATAACCATTCTCTCATGCACGGGAAGCTCTATTGAAACAACCTCTTCTATCATAAACTAACCTCTGTAAATATATTCTCACTACATAGAATCATAATTTCTTATCAATACACCCTGTGAAGTCTTCTTTAAAGCAATATGCGTAAATACGGTACTAGGAACATATGTCTTATCGCCCATAAATACACGGCTTCCTGGATATATATTCTTATCAATCCTTACAACTGCCCTGTCTGACTCCCTTACAAGTGTATAAAGATTACGGCTTTTTTCTTCATATTTGGCTTTCTCTGCTGTCTTAACAATCTTTGACTGCAACAGCTTTCTGTTAAGTGTTTCATCAAACTTATCAGAACCTGCCTTCTTTAATATATCAAGCTTCTGTAAAGCCTGATTAAATCTGTCTATCTGCGTATCTATATCCTTAAGCACCATAAGCACCTTGGCATATTCACTGCTTATCTCCTTAGTTACACCAACTCTTAATACAGTCTTAGAATAAGACTCACTTCCACAAGCTTTAATAAATATGCCCCTTACGCCTGTGACATCTCCGCCTATTACAGAACCTCTCTTGCCCTCAAGATATATTCCGCCATATGCCAAAGCTGTTGTATTAAGCATATAATCACACTTTATATCACTATGGCTTATAATATGTGCATTCTCGAAAAACCTTGCTGATATATTGCCCATAGCTTCGATTCTTCCGTTCTCACCTGCATTAACACCATCCTGTATAATGATATCCTGTCCTGACCATATATCTGCATCTTCAACATATCCACCTATGTATATATTACCCATAGCGTGTATCTTGACACTGCCTCTGACACTTCCGTTAATCTCTACGTCACCATTAAAATCTATGCTTCCTGTTCCAACATCAACATCACCGCTGACATTATATACATTACTTACATTAAGGTCGTAGTTACGATATTCTACTTTGCCGCTTAACTGGGCATAATAAGACTTGCCGTCCTCTGACACTGTAAAGCCCTTGCCTCTTAACTTAGGTCCTGGTCTTCCTGGCTTTGGAACTAAAAGCTTTCCAAATATATCATATCCAAATTCACCCTTGGTAGGTTCTATATACTCTGCAAGCTTATCATCTTTATTAACCTTCTCAAAAAGCTTTACATTAAAATAATCAACAGAACCATCTTCTCTTAATGTAGGCTTATTATCTCTTTCATACTCTGAATCAAAGAAGAAGTTGTAATAACCATCAGTACCGTTAACTGCACTTTTGCCTTCTGCTACCACGATTTCAATATCGTACAGCTTATTAAGAATAACTTCGCGTATTCTCGCTTCATTAATTCCTGTACGCACACCTGCCTGTGAAAGCTTGTCTGCAATCTCCTCGTATGTATAAGCTTCATCACTGCCTATGCCATTAAGGACTATACTTGCTTTCATATGATCATTATCAACATTGACAACTACTTCTTTGGTATTTAACTGTATCTGTTCTCTAAGTACATCATTCAATTCTGACTCCTCCAATCAACCATAGCACATTGTCTTATGTCATCTTTATAATCGAATTCCCCTTATATGTATGTCCTTAATTACTGGTCTTTATGTACTAATAATTCCGAAGGATCAAGACCCCTCTCAAGCATTATTCTTATCTGCTCCATCTGTCTGCAAGTATATCTTGCATCGGCGTATACGCTTACATCTACACCACTCTGAAGTCCAAGCAGTATCTCCTGACTTTGAAGTTCATTAAGCTGTGGCTCTTCCTGAACCTTGCCATCATTCTCAATCTGTTCTCTCATCTCTTTCATCTGGACAGCATTGATAAATGGATCTGCATATGGACTTACATCTATCCCTTCTTCTTCTCCTAACCTTATCTGTTCCATCTGTCCTGAGGAGAAACCTATCATATTATACTTGGTAATATCTATTCCAGCCTCAAGTCCTAACCTTAACTGTTTCATCTGGTCTGCTGTATATTCATGAAGCATATACTTCGATACATCTACACATTTTAACAAGCCTATTCTAATCTCGTTAAGCTGGTGTGCATCGAAATTCTCATCAACGAAAAATGTTAAATCAACATCATCTCTCTTAGCCAGCCTTATCTGTCTTAACACCTCTCCAGAATATCCAAGCCTTGCGTATCTTGTAAGATCAAATCTGTACTTTAATGCAAGACGAATCTCTCTCATAACAGAATAATCGTACTTCGGATTGCATATAAGCGATAAATCAATACCCTCTTTTATGCCTTCTTTAATCTGCTCCATCTGCATATAATTATACTCTGGATCTGCCATAGCACTTACATCAATCCCTTCCTCAAGTGCCATTCGTATAACCTTCATCTGCCTTGAATTATATTCGGGACTGGCATATATTGAAATGTCAACGCCATTATCATTACCTTTAGTAATCTCAAGCACCTGAAGTTCGTTAAATCCAGCTTTCTTCCATTCATCTATTCCCGCATGGGAATCCGCTAAATTCCTGATTTCATTCTCTCCCATAGTTCTCTCCAATATAAATAATCATATAATTAATTGTCACAGTCCGTATTTATACTAAAATAATAGCATATGTCTGACAATTTCTCAACATATTACTTGCCGAATTTCACCGTAATCGACAAATTTCCTCATAATTCCCCATATGCCTTATAATCTCCAGAAATCCTCAATACATTTTCCTGTATTATTAATATCTACAGGGTACACTTTATCCCATTCCCTTGGATACTGCATCTGGTATTCCTGTGTCATAAAACGGTCATCTAACAGAAGTATTATACCCTTGTCATCTGCAGTTCTTATAACTCTTCCAGCCGCCTGCAGTACCTTGTTCATTCCCGGAAATACATACGCATACTGATAGCCATTCTTACCTATACTGTCAAAATAATTTCTTAATATATTACGCTGTCTGCATATCATAGGTATACCTGTTCCTACAATACACGCCCCTATAAGTGACTTATCCCTTAGGTCAATTCCCTCAGAAAATATACCGCCAAGCACACAAAAGCCCGTGACATTTCCACTTGTATTATCCATAAATACTGACAAGAAATTCTCTTTATCGGCTTCCGTCATATTATTATCCTGTATCAATACATTTTCTCCCTCAGAGAGATGATAAATGTAGCTTCCATCCTCAACATCGTGCAGATCTATAACATTGCAGGCATATTTTTGTATATATATATCATACACCTCTCTCATATAGCTGTAAGAAGGAAAGAATATCATATATTTGCCTTGCTTCGACTGCGTAAGTGTGTGGATATAACCTGCAATCTTGGTGTACTCATTATAATTACGCCTCGTATACCTGCTTGTAACATCACGTCCAATAAGCACTCTCTTATTATCAGTATCAAACGGCGAATGTGCATACACAGCATAGTCATCTGCATTTCCTGAAAGCATTTCCTTAAAATAATTCACTGGAAGAAGTGTCGCCGAGAACATTATTGTCGATATTCCCTGACTTAATCTCTGCGATAACTGTCCTGACGGGTCAACACAGTACAGATGAAGTGCAAAGTCACCGTCATCGATATGCTCAGCATATATAACATACTTCTCATCTATGCAGTCATACATATTAATAAAATGTCTTATCTTAAAGAAGAATTCTATTATCTCATCGCACACCGGCTTTCCTTTATTCTTATCCAAGAACTTCTGCATATACGAATAACACGATTGCAGATTAGCTAAAAATGTGCCACAGTAATCATCTATTATTATATATTCTTTATCACAGGCTCTCTTTAATTCAAGAAGATATTTGTTGCATTTTTCAAGGTATGAAGCCAGCCTTTTGTCCATATCCTTAACTACTCTTTTGCAGGCAAGAAAATCTTCCTTGACAAGCGTTGCACTATACATCTCCCTTGCCCTGTCAACAAGATTATGTGCCTCATCTACAAGAAATACATAATTGCCTTTGCCGCCATCACCAAAATATCTTTTTAATGAAGAATCTGGATCAAAAGCATAATTGTAATCGCATATTATTCCATCACACCAGTATGAAACATCAAGCGACATTTCATACGGACACACCTTATGCTTCACTGAATACTGCAATATCGTATCCCTGTTAATTACCGCTTCATTAGTGATTATATCGTAAACAGCTTCATTTACCCTGTCAAAATGCCCCCTTGCATACTCGCACACCTCTGGATTACAGTTGTGCTCATCAAGATGACATATTTTATCCTTCGCCGTCAGTGTCACTGTGCGAAAATGCAGTCCTGCATCTCTTAGTATCGCATATGTTTCCTCGGCTACCGTTCTCGTTATTGTCTTGGAGGTAAGATAGAATATCTTGTCAGTTAAGCCATTACTGCACGACTGCACGGCTGGATATACTGTTGATATAGTCTTTCCTACTCCTGTCGGTGCCTGTATATATAACACCTTCTGTTCTTTTACCGTGTGGTATACACTCGCAACCAGCTTCTTCTGCCCCTCACGGTACTCAAATGGAAAATGCAGTTTCTGAATTGAAGCATTCCTTTCTGCCCTTTCATCAAATACATAATCCATCCACTTTTTAAAGCCAGCTACAAGTTCTCTGTACCATTTTATAATTGACTCACTGTCATATTGCTCTTTAAATCTTACTATTTTCTCAGTTTCTGTATTACAGTAAGTAAGCTGTACATTAATGCTCTCCAGATTATACCTTGTTAAATATATATAAGCGTACACCATAGCCTGTGCCTTATGCACATACACCGGCTCTTTAAGCTTTCCTACATCTGACTGCATAGTCTTAATCTCATCAATTGTAACCTCACCTATCGGCAGCTTATTGCCATCCTCATCTTCCTCAATGTCAGCTATTATTCCGTCTGCCCTGCCCTCTATTCTAAGCTCGTATTCAATTCCACCCTCTGATGTCAGCTCCTCTTTATTCCTAAGAAGCACCTCTGCCCTGTAATTAGAACCCATAGAGTGCTGGATTTTCCTGTGAAGCCTCGCACCCTCCTGCATAACCTTAACATCAGCAACACCTGTATCCCTGTTATCAATATCCCCACCAAGGCACATAAATTCAACCAGATTTCTTACTGATATATTAAATGTATTATCTTTAATTACATACATATCTGTGCCTCCTTATATATCATATTTCTGCGTATTTTTTGCGCTCATTATATCATAATTTTTGCGCAGCCTTTCAGCGCATATAAAGTTCCGCAAGGAACTTTTAAGATGAGCACTTTTGTGCTCATTATATCATAATTTTCTTTTTATCTACCCTATACTCACGAACCCGTGCTTATCGCACTCTTTCGTCCTGCTTCGCACGACTGTTCGTTCGTTAATGGCGCAAGAAAAGTAAATGTCTGCTTCGCAGCCGCTTCCTTTTCTTTTGCGCTCATTATATCATAATTTTCTTTTTATCTACCCTATACTCACGAACCCGTGCTTATCGCACTCTTTCGTCCTGCTTCGCACGACTGTTCGTTCGTTAATGGCGCAAGAAAAGTAAATGTCTGCTTCGCAGCCGCTTCCTTTTCTTTTGCGCTCATTATATTAAAATTCTTCTGTGACGTTATAGACATACCCATTCTTTACTCTGCCAGTACGCTTTACTATCTCAAGATAATTAAGAATATTAAGCGTATATCTTGACACTTCAACACTGACCCCAGCCGCCATGGCAAAGTCTTTCACCGTAAAATCTTCCTTCAAATCCGCTGGAACTAACTGCATATAATCCTCTATCCTGTCAAACTTTACTATTCTTCTTATCCCAACCGGTACTCTGTCATATCTTGTTGAACCTCTTTTCTTATCATAACTCCAGCCGTTAAGAAGCTTATATTCTTCCATATCCATAAGCACAAGATTGATTGAAAGATTAGGATTTTTCAGATAGCTTTTTATCTTATATAACTCGTAAAATGCATCATATTCCGTAAAATGTCTTGGCGACTTTCTCCTGCCCTGAACCTCTCCATTATCAGGATTAACCCAGCTTAACCACTTGTTAAATGGAAGCGGATACACCACAGTAACGTGGTAATCTTGTAGAAATACCGAAAGCTTATCCCTCAGTTTATTAAGCTGGCGTGTCTGTATCTCTATTATTCCTTTGTCATTATATATATCAGCATAATAACCGCTCATAGCGACCTCGTGCTTGTCCTCATCAGGCTCATAATACAGCTTAAGGACAGCGTGAAGTGTCTTTTCTGACAATGTCCCTATCCCTTTGTTATTATGTACCTTGCCAATTATCTTATCTTTAGCATTAACAAATGCCTCGTAATCTTCATATTCCGATGTTTCATATAATATATTGTTCAATGTTCTGTCCATAACCTGTCTAGTAATGTTATACTTTTTTTAATTCATTATAAATCAGAACATATATTCTTACAACAAAAAGCAGTAAAAGCTTTTAATATATATTCTCATTACATATCTACTATGTATAGAGAATATATTTTACTCTGTTACTTATGCTTTTACTGCCTTTTATTTATTATTTATTATTATTTTTTTTTAAATGTGCTATTTTAAGTGTTGCAATAAGTCCCCTTAATGTGTCTGCCTGTGTACTCATATCCTGACTTGCAGCGGCACACTCCTGTGATGTGGCAGAATTAGTCTGTACTACATCATTGATATCTTCAATGCCGTCATCAACCTGCTTAATTGTCTCTGTCTGAGTATTAAGAACATCTGCAATGTTATTAACTTCATCAACTATATGCCTTGAATTATCCACAACCACACCAAGCTGGGAAGCTGTGTCATTGGCAATAACCATGCCCTTCTCAACTGCCGCAACAGATGTATCTATTAATGAAGCTGACTCCTTGGCAGCTTCTGCACTCTGTGCCGCAAGTGCTGATACCTGATCTGCAACTACCGCAAAACCTTTTCCTGCATCGCCAGCTCTTGCTGCCTCTATAGAAGCATTGAGTGCCAGAAGATTAGTCTGTGAAGCTATCTGGTTGATAGTTTCTATTATCTTGCTGATTTCTTTGGAAGCTTTTTCTATTTCACCCATTGATGTGACCATCTCACCCATTTTGCCGTTACTTTCATCAAGCTGTGTTCCTAGTTCATTTACTTTGCCACTTATTTCTCTTGCATTCTGTGAATTCTGTGCAACTCTTTCTGACACACTTGCAAGGGAAGCTGTAAGCTCCTCAACTGAAGCCGCCTGATTAGTCGCTCCTTCTGCAAGCTCTGTTGAACTTGATGCTATCTGTTCTGAACCTTCTGCCACCTGGTCAGCTACTCTTTGAAGATGCTTTACAAGATCTGCCATACTTGCTTCAAAGCTCATAAATGCATGTAATATTTCCTCAAAATCACCCTTCCACTCAACTTCTGGCTTAACATCAAAGTTACCATGTGAGAATTCCTGCATTGACCTTTTAATATCATCAACATATGAACTTAATGTTCTTATTGACTTACGCAGACTGTGGGCTAATGTTCCTAATTCATCATCTGAATGGTATGTAAGCTCACTGTGCAGGTTACCATTAGCAAGGTCTTTAGCTACATTATCTATATCCCTTAATGGTTCTATTATCATCTCTGTAATCTTAGCACCTATTTTCTTTGATATAAGGCTCGCTATTACAATAAATAACACAATAGCCACACCGCCTATGACTGCCACAACATTACTTAACAATATTGCCTGATCCGCCTCTTTGTTGGTTTCATCCTCCATTTTATCCGCAATACTCATAAGATTGTTAAGTGCAGGTGTACATACTGTGTGGATTTTATTCTTGGCACTTGCAAGGTCGCCCTTTTCAATCTGGTTAATTATATCGTAACCGATATTGCCCCATTCATTAAGTGCTTTAACATACTGGTTATACAAATCATCATCTATTATATTGGTATTCTTTATAATATCAAGCTGTGTCTGGGAGTCTGTAAGAACTGTCTTAACATTATTCTTATAATTCTCATAAGTTGAACTGTCGTCATTTAATGCCATCTCTCTTATATTGCGGGCAGCAGAACTAATATCTATAATACTTTCTTTAGCAGCATTATTTGCTTTCTGAGCCCCTTTTACATAAGAATTAAATCTTATATCCAGAAGAGATAAACAAATTATGCTTACGATTCCTGATAAAATCATAAATTTAATTACAGTAGCGTAAATGTATTTTATTTTGTCGTGTAAATTTAGTTGGTGTAATTTAGATATCATTCTTGTACATCTCCTTCTTTAAATTGATGGGGGTGGAAGATAGACGGACCCCGGACGCGTTGTTAAAGCGAATAGAAGCAACAAAGACACGTTTGCACTGCGTGTCGCTCGCAGCGGTACTAAGCTGCCAGTTGGAACTGCCAGCTAAGGACCGGCGGCTCCCCAGCGTCTTCTTATGCTTCTATCAGCTTTAGCATCGCTGGCTGTCTTTCACCCATTGGTATATTTTGTTTTATTTATTAAGTAGATTTTATAGCATAGTAAAATATATTTGTCAATATATTATATTTGGATAGCTTTAAAATATATTTCTGTGGATTAGGAATGAAATAGAGATGGGGGATTTTTGCGTAAAAAAACAGCCGGACAATAGATTTACGAAAAGGGGATGTCCCCTGTTACTGGACAAGCCAGTAAAGCGGGGACTGGGGATTGAGGCTCTATTGTCAGACTGTTGTGGTTATTGTCACCTATTTATTATCTGATTATGATTTAACTATTTGCTGTCTGTTTATGGTGGACGATAGATATTTATTATTTATCGTCTATTTCTTCTAGTTCCAGTTCTTCAGACTCATTGTATTCTTCGGGGAGATCTTTTGTGGTTGATGACTGATATGGGACGGCATCATCAGATACTTCTTCATCTATATCTTCTTCTAAGTCATCATATAAGATATCTTCTTCATCATCTTCAAGTTCCATATCGTCTAAGTCTTCCTCGTCTATATCTTCGTCTTCGTAGCCGTCCATTGCTCCTACGAAGGCTTTTTTGCTCTTTGAAAGCTTAATGCTTAAGGCTATAACTACAACTATTAATGCTATTATTACAACAGCAAGGACTGCTAATATAACGAATATATAACTGCTGACTGTATTAAATGCCTTATCACTGTCAGCTGTCTTTGTGTTGGTGTTGATTACCTGTTCATCTGCCATATTGTAACCGGCGTAGCCTTGTATTGTGCCATCATTGACATTGTATCTGAACCAGCCTGTTTCTCCTGTAGAGCTTACGCCGTAGAATAATGCGTAGTTGCCTGTTCTGTCAAGAAGGGCATCGACTTCTTTGCCATTGATTACTGTTCTTCCAACATCATAGCCTTCTGGAAGTTCCATAGAAGCTTCATCTATGGCAAGTATGCAGTATGTAAATTGTGGCTGGCTTACTTCTACGAATTGTGAAAATGTCTTTCTCACCGAATCGTATACATAATAACCGCTCTCACCTTTGCCATCTGTACTTTCAAGATAGACAATTGTTACTCCTGTATCAATTCCAACACCTGCTGATACCTTTGTTCCATTATAATCATACTCTGTTGGAGTATAGCCATCTGGAAGTGGGTGTTCATCATTAGCAGATACAATCTTATATTCAGCATTATCTACTGTAATATTCGGCTCTTGTATTGCTTCACTGTTAGGATCCTGCACATCAGGAATATCATTATTATTGTCTGTTGATCCATTAGATGAGTCCGAACCTGTTGCCTGATTATTTTCATTAGAAGCTGAATTAGTTTCCTTGGTTGTCTTTATTGTATAAGTTCTTTTACTGCCATTTTCTGCTGTTACAGTAATTGTTGTTGTGTTAAATCCTGGATCCATTCTCTTGCCAGATACGCTTACAGTTGCCTTTGAATCATTAGGAACTGCACTTACTGTAAGGCTTGCACAGTCAGCACCAACAGATGTTGTATAAGTAGTTACATCTGGTGAAAATGCTGGAGATAACACACCAGGACTTATCTGTAATGAACTTAATGTATTATCTGATGAATATGAAGCTGGTGCAGAAGCTGTAACTGAACCTGACGATTTGGATATACTGCACGCCTGCATATCTATATCAATAACCTTGGAATCACCTATAACATTAAGGCTTGAAGTACCAGCTCCGATAATCTTAAATGTTATTGTCTTTGACTGGCTGCTTGCTGTACTTTCGTCCATAAAGCTGACCATCGCAGTTCCCGAATTACTTGAGCTTCCGCTTAATGCTAATATTGATGGGTCATAGGATACATATATTGTAGCTCCGCCTATTCCGCTCGATGCACTGATTGACACATCTATGGATACTGTATCGCCTACCGTACCACTTGCTGAACCAATTGATACTCTTGCTGTTCCTGCCGCTAATATATCTGTCTTATTCACAAAAGCCATTACAGCACACATACATATAATAAGCAGTGCTGAAATTATCTTTTTAACCTTATTCATATATGTCCTCTCTTCTTGCAGTCACTACTGCTGGATATATCCTATATTTAATATGTGTCTTTTAATAGCAACGAAATCATATAAATCTATAACTCCGTCCCTGTTAATATCCGCAGCCTCTTTATAACTGCCCTGTGGCTGTCCAATTCCAAGAACTGCTCTCTTAATAGCAACGAAATCATATAAATCTATAACTCCGTCACCATTAACATCTCCATATATAACTATAGAATATTCATCATATACACTTCCGTCTGCCTTGTATACAACTAACTTATCACCAGTAACTACTGTGTCGCCTCTCTCGCTTCCGTCATTCTTTAATATTTTTCCATAACAGCCATTGCTGTATGCTACATTATCAAGAACACTTGATGCCTGACTTCCGACACCTATCTTAGTCATTATCTTCTTTGATGAATCAACATTATAATCTGTCTTAAAACCATCTGTATTACCACCAGATTGTGCAAACTTTCTTGTTATATTGATTACATATGTCTTTATGTCACCATTTTCAGCCGTTACAGTAATATTGATTACATTATTGCCAACGCTTAAGCTGTGGCTTCCACGTCCGCTTACTGTTGCATTGCCATCTATAAGGCCTGCCGATACATTAACACTTGTAATATCATTTTCTACAATGAGACTGTAATCAGTATTATCAGATGAAAATGTAGGAGTTAATGTATAACCATCTACTGATAATGAACTAAGCCTGTTATTCGCACTCTGGTTGCCATCTGGTATTATACATCTTGACGATGGCATATTATCATATACCGGAATGTTAAACTTAAATGTTGTATTATTAAGCGTGTATGAACTATATGCCTTCTTAGCCCTTGTCGCTTCTGACCTTGGTGCAATCACATTAGTCATATACTGGTGTGAGAAGTTCTTAACATCAAACTTCTCATAATATATAGTATCCTGACCCTTGTTAATGTACCATTTTCCAAGATTGACAGCACCACCTACAACAGCCCTGTAACGCGAATTCCAAGGCCTCATATTAGAGCTGTCGGTCTGTCTGGCATATTTCAAACCATTCTGGACTGCTGACAGACCGCCGCTTGCATAAGCGTTCTGGCTGTAATAATTATAATAGCCCTCGTATCCGCTTACATTTCCAGATATCTGGTTGCCTCGTCCGTCTGCACCCTGTTCCTGAATAATTCTTGTTGCAAGGTGATATGGGCTTACCTTGGATACTTCACCTGCATACATAAGCAGTGAAGCATAGTCATAGCCGTCAAGATTGTGGCTTGAATTCTCCATAAATGTTCCGCTTATAATATTGCGCACACCGTCTATATTATGTACTGATGAGTCATAAGAAAGACTTTCAAACATAAATATGTATGTATCATCAAGAAAGTTTCTTGGGTCAAGTGCATATTTCACAAGTCCCTCAGATGCCTGAACCCAGCCACCACTGTCAAGCTCTGTATACTCACCTGTATTCCAGTCATAACAGCCATCAGCCGTAGACTTCCACGAAGCATCTGCCGAACTGTATATAAGGCTTCGTCCTAATACATTCTGGGCATTAACCATAGTATCCCAGTCCCTTCCATTATGGTCTGCTACAAATACCCATAATGGATATGCACTGTGAAGCTGCCTTAAGCTTTCCCTGTAGGAAGCCGGGAAATTCTGTGCCTCAAGATAATCTTCAAAATTATTATCTGGTGTATAATCTGACTTTGCTTCCCTAGTAGTATACTCTGATGTTATATATCCTCTTGTGTATTCACCATTGAGATAAAAACCTATGCTGTACCACTTATATGTCGCACTCGTATTCACTTCTTCGTATATATCGAACTTAAATCCACCATCTACTTTAGTAATTACACTTCCATTAACAGGTGCTGTCCTTATTCTAAGGCTTGTTACATCATAATTAACATAACCTGTAGCAATAATTGTATCATCTGCTTTAGCGGTAAATGTATACGAAAATCCTGTCACCATACATACAAGAATGACTGCCATAAGTACTATGGCTACTGCTTTTTTTATAATCTCTCTGTAGCTTACGTTCATCTAATCACCTTGTTCCTTATTAAATCTGCAATTTAGTTGTTCTTTCCAAACTCAGATAACTTAAGTCCCTCATTACGTTCAAGCACCATATTAACTGACCAGCTGTTAGCAAATACCAATAACGGATTGCCCTTAAGGTCTTTAATCTTTTTCATATCAGAAGTACCGACAATTCTGTTCACATCAACTTCTTCTGGATTTTCAATCCATCTGATATGTTCATATGGAAGCGGCTCTAACTTTATATCTACATTGTACTCATTCTTAAGTCTGTATTCAAGAACTTCAAACTGAAGTACACCGACAACGCCGACAATAATTTCTTCCATTCCAGTGTTATATTCCTGAAATATCTGAATAGCACCTTCCTGTGCAATCTGGCTTATTCCCTTAATGAACTGCTTACGCTTCATTGTATCAATCTGCCTTACTCTTGCAAAATGTTCCGGTGCGAATGTAGGAATTCCATCAAACTGGAACTTCTTATTAGAAGTACATATAGTATCACCTATTGAGAATATACCCGGATCGAATACACCTATTATATCTCCTGCATAAGCTTCTTCTACAATGTGTCTTTCCTGTGCCATCATCTGCTGTGGCTGTGACAGACGGACTTTCCTGCCTCCCTGGATATGGAAGACATCCATGCCTGCCTTGAACTCACCGGAACAGATACGCATAAATGCGATACGGTCGCGGTGCGCCTTGTTCATGTTCGCCTGAATCTTGAACACAAACGCGGAGAAATGCGGGTCGAACGGGTCGATCACACCGATGTCAGCGGTACGCGCGGTCGGCGGCGGCGTCATCTGCAGGAACTTCTTCAGGAACGGCTCAACGCCGAAGTTAGTCAGCGCGGAACCGAAGAACACCGGCGACAGCTTGCCCTCGTGCACAGCCTTGAGATCAAACTCATCGCCTGCACCGGAGAGCAGCTCCACATCGTCGATCAGCGTCTGGTACTGGTCCTCGGGCAGCAGACCCTCGAGGATCGGATCGTCGATCGACAGGCGCTGCGCCTTGACCTCGTGACGGAAATCCGCGCCCTCAAAGGCAATGACCTCATCGTCCATGCGGTCGTACACGCCCTTGAAGCGCTTGCCCGAACCGATCGGCCAGTTTACCGCATAGGTGCCGATGCCCAGCTCGTTCTCGATGTCCTCGAGCAGCTCGTACGGGTCGCGTGCCTCACGGTCCATCTTGTTGATAAAGGTGAAGATCGGCACGCCGCGCATCGCGCAGACCTTGAACAGCTTGCGGGTCTGTGCCTCGACGCCCTTGGAAGCGTCAATGACCATCACCGCAGAGTCAGCCGCCATCAGCGTGCGGTAGGTATCCTCCGAGAAGTCTTGATGACCCGGGGTATCCAGAATGTTGATGCACTTGCCCTCATAGCGGAACTGCAGCACCGAGGATGTTACCGAAATACCGCGCTGCTTCTCGATCTCCATCCAGTCGGAAACCGCATGACGGCTGTTTTTCTTGCCCTTGACCATGCCGGCCTCCTGAATGGCTCCGCCGTAGAGCAAAAACTTCTCCGTAATGGTGGTTTTACCGGCGTCAGGATGCGAAATGATTGCAAATGTGCGCCGATTTTCAATTTCTTTTTTCAGGTCTGCCACAGACTTTTTCCTCCCGATCTATCAAAAATCTAATATTGTTGTAGAATGTACACAGAATGTTCACAATTCACCAGTATTATAAATGACGTGGAAAGCGTAAGATCCCCCCACATGTTCTTGCTTTCTACTCTCTATCCTACCTTTTATTGCGGGAGCAGCCGGACGAAAGTTCGGCTGTTCCTGTTTTTTTACCTTTTTCAAAGGTAAAATGAGAGTTTACGTTGTAAATTCTATTCAGCACCATCTATACGCTAACAAGTACAATCTTGTCATAAACAACGGTGCCGAGCACAGCAACCAACCAAATCATTGGGCGGCACTGCCATCCTCCAGAGGACCCTCTCTTGCCCTTTGGGCAATTCACCTTGTGCCGCCCTCTGCGTTGACTTTCTGTCCTGTGTAGCAGCAAGGAATCTGACACTGCGTACAGGCAGAGACATAGGCGCACACTGTGCGCCCCTACGGTAGAAAAAATCCTCTGCCGTTCCCTTATAGTCTCAGTTCTCTGATTGCCGCCGTGCCCTCTAATGGAAAAGGGGTGAAAATCAGAGGGTGGAAACCTTGGTGTCTACCCTCTTGTGCGCCTGCCGCGTAGGCAAGAACCGCCGCATACTGCGGCACCAATTTCCGTCAAACGCAAACCTTACAAGGATGCAAAGGAGCCATCACAGCTCCTTTCGCCCCTCCAGTGCACGGGTCAGCGTCACCTCATCAACAAACTCCAGATGCCCGCCAACCGGAATACCATACGCCAGCCGCGTAATCTTGATGCCGAACGGCTGCAGCAGCCGCGAAATGTACATCGCCGTGGCTTCGCCCTCGGTGTCCGGATTGGTGGCGAGGATAACCTCCTCGGTCTCCTCCTCCGCCACGCGCTTGACCAGCTCACGGATACGGATGTCGTCCGGTCCGACGTGTCCCATCGGAGACAGCGTACCGTGCAGCACATGATACAGACCCTTGTACTCCTTCGTGCGCTCGAACGCGATTACGTCGCGCGGCTCTGCCACCACGCAGATCACCTTCTGGTTGCGCGTCTTGTCCGAACAGATCGGACAGATCTCGCTGTCCGTCAGATTCTGACAACGCTTGCAGGTGAACGTCTTGGCTTTTGCTTCACGGATGGCATCCGCAAACCGCTCGGCGTCCTCTTTCGGCAGGTCGAGCACATGAAACGCCAGCCGCTGTGCGGTCTTCTGGCCGATGCCCGGGAGCTTTGCAAACTCCTCGATCAGCCGTTCGACCGGCGGTGCAAAAAGCTCCATTACAGCAGACCGCCCAGACCGCCGCCGATACCGCCCGTAATCGCGGACATCTGGCTCTGCGACTTATCGGAAGCCGCCTTGAGGGCCTCATTGACCGCTGCAACGACCAGATCCTGCAGCATGTCGATATCGTCCGGATCAACAACGTCCGGCTTGATCTCAATGCTCTTGAGCGTGGAAGTGCCGGTTACAGTCGCGGTAACCATGCCGCCGCCTGCCGTGCCGGTGGATTCCATCTGCGCGATCTCCTCCTGCGCCTTGAGCATGCTCTCCTGCATCTTCTGTGCCTGCTTCATCATCGCCTGCATATTCATGCCGCCGCCGAAGCCGCCGAAACCCTTACCCTTTGCCATAATAAATGTCCTCCTTAAAGCTGTTTCACTTGAATATCCATTGATTTAGCGCGGTCGATCAGTTCATCGACTGCGATATTTTTTTTCACAACAAGCTCCTCGCCCGCTTCGCGCACCTTGACCTTGATGGGTGCACCGTTCAGCTTGGCCGCCTGCTCCCGGATGACCGAAATGGTCGGCTCCTTTGCCGCGAGAATGGCCGTCATTTTATCCTCGCAGAGAATGACGAGCGCGTTGTCCTCGAGCACGCCTTTCGCGCTCAGCTTGATATTGGTGTGTGCGCCGATGTTGATCTTGCCGGTCAGCGCTTCGAGCAGCGGCTGCCACTGGCTCCACAGTGTCACTTCCTGCTTAGGCGTGTCTTCTGCGGTCCCGTCTTCCTCTCGCGCCCAGTCAGGCGCATCCTCGTCGCCCGGAAGCGGCGGTGCATCATCGTCACTCGGCGGAAGCGGCACATCGCCTGCCTGCTGCGCGGCTGCTGCGGGCACCATCTGCACCGGAACGCCGTTCTTCAGCTTTTCCTCGAGCGCTTCTACACGCCCGCCGAGCGTGTCATAGCTGTCAGCCCCCAGACTGCACAGCCGCACCGCGCACAGCTCCGCCTCCACGCGGCGGTTGGCTGCCGTGCGCATATGGTCGAGCGAATCGCTGATAATGCGGCTCCACGCGATGAGCGTGGACGACGCCAGACCGTCACACAGCGCCTGCAGCGTCTTTACGCTGTACGCCGGAGAAATAAGCGCAGAAACGTCGGTCTTGCTGGTCTTGACCAGCAGTGCATCGCGGATCAGGCCAAGCATCTGGTCGTACACGGATGCCAGATCGCGGCCCGCATTGTAATATTCGTCCAGCAGGCCGACTGCCGCCGCGAGATCACCCGTTTTCAGGTGCTCGGCCAGGCGAATGCCATCGTCCTGACCCATGACGCCGAGCGCCGCCGTGACCGTTTTCTCGTCCACCGCACCGGCTGCCGCCGCACGGTCGAGCATGGAAAGCGCGTCTCGCATGGCGCCGTCTGCCAGCCGGGCAATCAGGCGTGCCGCACCTTCGGTCAGCGCAATGCCCTCACCTGCCGCAACATCCAGCAGCCGGCGGGAAATGTCCTCCGCGCCGATGCGGCGGAAATCAAACCGCTGACAGCGCGACAGAATGGTCGCAGGTACCTTGTGCAGCTCGGTGGTAGCGAGGATGAACAGAACGTGCTCCGGCGGCTCCTCGAGTGTTTTGAGCAGCGCATTGAACGCACCGATGGACAGCATGTGTACCTCGTCGATGATGAACACGCGCTTGCGGACCTGTGCAGGCGTGTAGCGCGTCTCATCGCGCAGGTCACGGATGTTATCCACACCGTTGTTGGACGCCGCGTCAATCTCGGTCACGTCCAGCACCGAGCCGTCCAGAATGCCGCGGCACGCCGCACACTCGTTGCACGGATCGCCGTTCACCGGATGCTCGCAGTTGACTGCGCGCGCGAGGATCTTCGCACAGGTGGTCTTGCCGGTGCCGCGCGTGCCTGTAAACAGATATGCATGGCTCAAACGTCCGGACTGCAGCTGCGCGCGCAGCGTGTCCGTAATATGCTGCTGCCCAATCACATCCGCAAACGTCTGCGGCCGCCATTTGCGGTATAAAGCCTGATACATTACGAAGTTCCTCCTTCCGTGTTGATAGGTGATGTAGGTGTTGCTGTTGATAATCCACGCTCCCGTGAAGAGAGCGACTGCCGTGCTCATCACGCAAGGCGCGTTTCTTGCTATTTCAATCCACGCCCCTTGCAAGAGTTATAATCAACAAAACAAGCCATTAAGTTGCAATTTCGGTGTCAATTTAACATTATCACAAACAAAATTACTTATATTGCAACATTTCAATCCACGCGGACTAACAAAAATAAAGAGGCGGGCGTAAGCCCGCCTCAAAGCGTCTTCCGCGAACAAAGTTCGCGCATTAAATCAACCAACCGCTGCATGCAGCGACTAACCACATGGCAGGTTTTCGTCCAGAAAACCGAGTCATCGGTCTCCGCCGCTTCACGGCGGCATTCAATCGAATCTTACGGCCACGCCGTAAGATTCATAAAAACCCGCGACATGTGCGTGGGTTTTTATACAAGACGGAGCAAAAGTTTCGACCATCGGG
>ERZ827104.1811-NODE-1811-length-17780-cov-3.706234_pt1 | contig 17780 bp, 16 predicted proteins | sample MGYA00519781_ERZ827104 | MGnify/ENA primary metagenome ERZ827104 (study PRJEB31778, sample SAMEA3449257) | human gut metagenome | biome: human gut; feature: human-associated habitat; material: faeces | place: United Kingdom | collected 2010/2012 ...
AAAGCATCTCAGATTCAGACAAATAAATAACAATAAAAAAGACAAGGGAGGCAAAGGCTTCCCTTATCTTGGTGAATATGGAGGACAGTATGAGTGGTGTAGCACTTGCAATGCTTGGAGCAGTGTCTCAGGGTGTGCTCTGGGGCCTGATGGTTCTTGGCGTTTATATAACTTATAAAATATTGGATATTGCCGATCTGACCGTGGACGGCAGTTTTGCACTTGGCGGATGTGTCTGTGCGGCGATGATCGCAAACAAAGGCATGAATCCGATTCTGGCAATTCTTATTGCACTGCTTGCAGGACTTGCAGCCGGTGCAGTGACTGGATTTTTACATACCGTATTTGATATACCGGCGATCCTTTCCGGTATCCTGACACAGATTGCACTGTGGTCGATCAACCTGCGTATTATGGGCGGAAAATCCAATGTTCCGCTTCTGAAAGCACAGACTATTTTTTCAGAAGTTGTAAAAGCTACCGGACTGACACAGTCTCAGGTTTCTCTGATCGTCGGACTGATCATAGCGGCACTGATGATCGTTTTCCTCTACTGGCTGTTCGGAACGGAGATCGGTGCGGCACTGCGTGCGACCGGCAACAATGAAGCAATGATCCGTGCTCTCGGCGTTGATACCAGAAAAACAAAAATGATCGCACTGATGCTCAGTAACGGTCTGGTGGCCGTATCCGGGGCACTGGTATGTCAGAGTCAGAAGTTCGGTGACATCAATATGGGAACCGGTGCCATCGTAATCGGTCTGGCTTCCATCGTGATCGGTGAAGTACTTCTTGGAAGACTGCGTTCTTTCGGAAGCCGTCTGATATCCGCAGTTGTCGGATCTGTGGTGTATTTCCTGATCCGTGCGATCGTACTCCAGCTTGGTATGGATGCAAACGATATGAAACTCCTTTCTGCCGTGATCGTTGCACTTGCACTTTGCGTTCCGGTTGCCATCAACAAATGGAAGATCAGAAGTGCCTATAAGGAAGGAGGAAGTGACAATGCTTGAACTTCATAACGTAAAAAAGACCTTTAATAAAGGAACGATCAACGAGAAAAAAGCCCTGCAGGGGCTGGAGCTGACACTTCAGTCCGAAGATTTTGTGACGATCATCGGCGGAAACGGTGCCGGAAAATCAACGATGCTGAATATGATCGCAGGCGTTTATCCGATCGATGAAGGGAAGATCATTCTGGATGGAACCGATATTTCAAGAAAACCGGAATATGCCAGGGCAAAATATCTGGGAAGAGTATTTCAGGACCCGATGAAAGGTACTGCAGCCGGCATGGAGATCCAGGAAAATCTGGCACTTGCATACCGCCGCGGTAAAAAGCGTGGATTGAAATGGGCAATCGGAAAAGATGAGCAGGTATTTTATAAAGAACAGTTAAAAGCCCTGGATCTTGGGCTGGAAGACCGTATGACAAGCAAAGTCGGTCTGCTTTCCGGCGGTCAGCGTCAGGCACTGACACTTCTGATGGCTTCTCTTCAGAAACCGCAGCTGCTTCTGCTGGATGAGCATACCGCAGCATTGGATCCGAAAACGGCTGCAAAAGTACTGGCACTTACCGAAAAGATCATTGCGGAGCATCATCTGACAGCCATGATGGTAACACATAACATGAAAGATGCGATCCGTCTTGGAAACCGTCTGATCATGATGCATGAAGGCCGGATTATTTATGATGTGGCCGGAGAAGAAAAGAAAAACCTTCAGGTCAGCGATCTGCTTGCCAAGTTTGAACAGGCAAGCGGCGGAGAATTTGCAAATGACAGAATGATGCTTGCGTAAGAAAAACGCAAAAAGCTTGCTGATTTCACGATAATGTCTTATCATGGAATCAACAGGCTTTTTCTTTTTAATTGAGTGGAAACGGAGGGATGCAGATGCAGTGCAAACGTTGTAAAACTTTTTTCAAATATGATAAATACGATGGGATCTGTCCGCAGTGTGCTTATTTCAACAGACCGCCCGGAATGGAAGAAGTAGATCTTTTTGAAGATGATAAACGATTTCAGACGGAAAACTATGTGCTTCCGCAGATGGAAGGAATCCACATGGAACTGCATAAAAAATACGACAGTGATAAAAAGCCGCATAAAAAGAAAAAAACGGCAAAAAATAATGCCGGACACTTTTCAGATTATCTGGAAATAAAATCAAAGGAAAATATGGAAACAAAAAAAGATGCTGCAAACAGCAGGGTGAGTATCATTGTTTGCCTGATTGTGGCGATTATAGCTATATTATTTCAAATTTTTGAGAATATGATGTAAATTTTAGAAGAGGATATACTTTCGTCGATATCCCTGATATTATTAAAAAAAATACATCATCTCTTGTTGAGAATTCATAAACGCTGTGTTATAATGTTGTCAATATAAGGGTATTTGCGTAATTTTGCAGGTACAGAAAGGAGTAGATATCAGTGCATATCATAAAAGATGAGAATGGCAATGTTTGTCCTCATGGTTATGAGCACGGACATGCACATACACACGACGGTGTATGCCAGGAAGGCTGCAGCGGCTGTGAGCCACATGATCCGAAAAAAGAAAACATTGCACTTTTAACATATATGCTGCAGCACAATGAACATCATGCAGCAGAACTGGATCAGATGGCAGACAAATTGCGGAAAGCCGGAATGGATACAGCGGCGGAACAGATACGGAAAGCGGTTGATGAATTCCAGAAAGGCAACCTGTATCTGAGTGTAGCACTTGCCACTGTAAAAGAAAATTAACAGGAGGCGAAATTATGTGTCTTGCAGCAGTATACAAAGCTCAGGATCCGGAGACAAAACTGTTTGAATTTGTAAGCAGGATCGATGTTGACGGAGAGACAATCACCCTTACGGATGTAATGGGCGAGCAGAAAGTTCTGGAAGGTACTATCGTAATGGTAGACCTTGCAAACAGCATTGTGAAGATCAACTGCACGGAATCTTAGCAGTTATCAAATAAATTAAAATAAAATGGAGGTATGTTACTATGAAATTATCGGAAAAGATGAAAGAGAAACAGCTTCTCTCTTTTGAATTATTCCCACCAAAAACAGAGAAAGGTATGGCAAATCTGCCAGGAACGATCGAACATCTGATGGAGTTCAAACCGGAATACATTTCCTGTACTTACGGAGCTGGCGGCGGAAACGTTGGAGCAAACCGTGAAGTATGTCAGATGATCAAGAAAGCAGGTTCCATCCCTGTAACACATTTCACCGTAATCAAAAATACAAAAGAAGGTATCAGAGAACAGCTGGATCAGTACCTGGAAGAAGGGGTTGACCATATGCTGGCACTGCGCGGCGACTTCCCGATGGGTGAGACAAGCACCATGGGAGATTTCAATTACGCTACCGACCTGGTGAAATTTGTCCGTGACCAGTACGGCGACAAGTTCGAAATCGCAGTGGCAGGATCACCGGAAGGCCACATTTCCTGCCGAAGCCTGGAAGCAGATATCGCAGTTTTGAAACAGAAACAGGACAATGGTGCAGACTACATCATGACACAGCTCTGCTGGGATATGGAACAGTTCAAATACTGGCTGGATGCAATCCGTAAAGCAGGTGTTACCATGCCGGTAGACGTAGGAGTTATGCCGATCCTGGATCAGGCAGCTACGATCAATATGGCACTGTCACGTAACGGCTGTGTAATGGATCGTGAACTTTCCAGACTGATCTCCAGACACTGGCTGTTCCCGAACCCATTTGCAGCAAAAGATGCAGAGGGCAAACCGTTTGATTTATTCTACGACAAGAAAGTTGCAGAATTCAAAGAAGAAGGTATCGAATACACGATCAAACAGATCGATACATACCGTGCACTGGGCGTTGAGGGCATCCATCTGTATGCACTGAACAAATGGAAAGATGTTTCTGAGATCATCAACCGTTCCGGCCTGCGTACACTGGTATAATTTAAGAAACAGGTAACAGGAGGAAATATTTATGGCACAGGTAATAGCCGTTGCAGGAAAAGGCGGCGTGGGAAAGACAACGCTGTGCGGGCTTTTGATACAGTATCTTTGTGAGAAAGGAAAAAAACCGGTTCTTGCGGTGGATGCAGATGCCAATTCCAACTTAAACGAAGTACTTGGCGTTGAAGTAGAGATGACACTCGGCGAAGTTCGCGAGCAGATTGAAAACGCGGCGAACAGTGTAAAAAGCCCGATCCCGCCAAGTATGTCAAAAGCAGACTATGCAGAGATTATGATGAATCGCTGCCTGGTTGAAGAAGATGACTATGATATGCTGGTCATGGGAAGAACACAGGGCAAGGGATGTTATTGTTTTGTAAACGGTCTGCTTCAGGCCCAGGTACAGAAACTGACACCGAACTACAAATACATGGTCGTAGATAACGAAGCAGGGATGGAACATATCAGCCGCGGCATCTTGCCGAAAGTTGATACGATCATTCTTGTGAGCGACTGCTCCAGACGAGGCGTTCAGGCAGTTGGACGCATTGCCGGACTGGTGAAAGAGTGCGGACTTAATCCAAAACAGATCGGGCTGATCGTAAACCGTGCACCGGAAGGCAAACTGAACGACGGAACAAAAGAAGAGATTGAGAGACAGGGTCTTACACTTTTTGGTGTCGTTCCGCAGGATCAGGAAGTCTATGAGTATGACTGTGACGGAAAGCCAATGACAGAGCTTCCGGAAAATGCAGCAGTCAAGACGGCACTGTATAAAATACTGGACTCTATCAGCTTATAAAGCACATCCCCTTGCGGGAAGCCGTGAGGGGATTTATTTCAAAGACCTGTATCCCATGGGGGCGGATAGGATATGAGAAAACCTGTGGGATAGGAACCCATAAACAAGGAGGTAGATGATGGGAAACTTTAAATTGACAACCGTTGAAGAATTCGAAGCGGCTACAGAGAAACTTCTGGAAACAGGAAAAAAAGTAGGAGCAGATGCATGGCAGTACCGTGCAGCAAAACAGACCCCACACTGTAAATTTGGTGAGCAGGGTGTCTGCTGCCGTATCTGTGCAATGGGACCTTGCCGTATCACACCGAAGGCACCAAGAGGTATCTGCGGATGCGACGTACACGGTATCGTAGGACGTAACTACCTGAAATTTACAGCAGGCGGAGCGGCAACACACTCTGATCACGGCCGTGAGATCTGCCACACACTGTACTGTGCAAAACCAGAAGGACCTTACAAGGTCAAAGACCCTGAGAAGCTGCTCCGCATCGCAAAAGAATGGGGCGTTGAGACAGAAGGAAAAGATATTTACGATCTGGCACATGAAGTAGCATATCTTGGATTGAGCGAATACGGCAAAGTATTCGGCACACAGAACTTCTTAAAGAGAGCTCCTCAGCATACACAGGAGATCTGGGAGAGAGAAGAAATCGCACCAAGAGCAATCGACCGCGAAGTATCATGTTCTTTACATATGAGCCACATGGGATGTTCTTCCCTTCCTGAGGCACTGATCCGTCAGTCCTTAAGAGCCGGTCTGTCTGATGGCTGGGGAGGTTCCATGGCAGGTACGGAGTTCTCAGACGTTCTGTTCGGAACACCGAAACCGATCGAAACTGAAGCAAACCTTGGTGTTATGGTTGCTGAAAACGTAAATATTGTTGTTCATGGACATGATCCGTCACTGTCTGAGATGATCTGTGAATATGCAGATGATCCGGAAATGATCGCTTACGCAAAAGAAATGGGAGCAAAGGGGATCACCGTATCCGGTGTGTGCTGTACTTCAAACGAAGTTGCAATGCGTCGTGGTATTCCGATGGCAGGTAACTTCCTGCAGCAGGAAAACGTAGTATTGACCGGTGCATGTGAAGCAATCGTTGTAGACGTTCAGTGTATCTTCCCGGCACTTGGCCCTCTGAGTAAATGTTTCCATACTAAGTTTGTGACCACTTCTCCGATCGCACAGATGCCGGATGCTGAGTACATTCGTTTCAATGCAGAGACAGCAGGAGAAAATGCAAAAGCGATCGTTAAGATGGCGATCGAAAACTTCAAGAACAGAAAACCGGAACTGGTACATATTCCAGATATGAAACAGAAAGCAACCGTTGGATATTCTGTAGAAGCAATCGTAAAAACTCTGGATGGCGTTGCAAACTCTCAGGTTGATGAGATGGGAACAACAAAACCGCTTCTGGAGTGTATCACATCCGGTGTTATCCGCGGTGCAGTTGCCATGGTTGGATGTAACAACCCGAAAGTAAGACCGGATACAGCCCATATCGAGCTGATGAAGAAAATGATCGCAAACGATATCATTATCATTGCTTCTGGATGTTCTGCACAGGCTGCTGCAAAAGCAGGTCTGATGGACAAAGAAGCAAAAGAACTCTGCGGAGCAGGTCTGAAGAGAGTATGTGAACTGGCGGATATCCCACCGGTACTGCATATGGGATCCTGTGTAGATATTTCCCGTATGATGATCCTGGCAGCAGAGCTGGCAAAAGATTCCGGACTGAACATTTCTCAGCTTCCGGTTGTCGGATGTGCACCGGAATGGATGTCCGAAAAAGCAGTATCCATCGGTAACTATGTAGTAGCTACCGGTATCGATACGTTCCTGGGCGTTGATCCGTATGTATCCGGTTCTGACCAGATCGCACAGCTGCTGACAGAAGGCGTACGTGACTGGGTAGAAGCCGCATACACCGTAGAGAAAGATATCGACAAACTGGGCGATGCTATGATCGCAAGAATCGAAGAGAAGAGAACTGCACTGGGAATCTAATCTTTATGAAAACAAACGCAGGGCGGTTTTATCCGCCCTGCAAAGAAAAATAGAAGGCGGATAGTGATATGAAAATTGCAGTTACCGGAAAAGGCGGTGTCGGAAAAACAACATTTGCAGCCACACTTGCCAGATTGTATGCACAGGAAGGCAAGCATGTTCTTGCTGCAGACGTAGATCCGGATGCAAATCTTGGACTGGCACTTGGATTTTCAGAAGAAGATCTGGATTCCATCGTGCCGATCACCAGGATGCGAAAGCTGATTCAGGAACGTACAGGTGCGAATGATCAGAATCAGTTTTACAAGCTGAATCCGAAAGTGGATGATATACCAGATGCTTATTCAAAAACCTGTAATGGCGTAAAACTTCTGGTTCTTGGTACCGTTGAAACAGCAGGAAGCGGCTGTGTGTGTCCGGAGCATGTGATGTTGAAGCGCATCATCAATCATCTGGTGTTAAGGAGCAACGATGTTGTAATTCTTGATATGGAGGCTGGGCTTGAGCATCTTGGCCGTGGAACGACAGAAGGCATGGACCAGTTCATTGTTGTGATCGAACCAGGGGCAAGAAGTATCCAGACTTATAAAAATGTAAAGAGACTTGCAGCGGAACTTGGAGTTCGCCAGGTACGTGTGGTTGCCAACAAAGTAAGGAACGAGGATGATGAAGCATTTATCCGTTCCAAAATACCACAGGAAGATTTGCTTGGATTTATTCATTACAATTCAGAAATAATCGATGCAGACCGTCAGGGAAGATCACCGTTTGATGTAAGCCCGAACGCAAAAGCAGAGATTTCAATAATAAAAAGCAGGATAGACGCAGATCTGTCCAAAGGAGGTAAATAAAGTGACATTATTTGATGTTGTATTCAGTGGAAATGATACCGTATATGGCCTGACAGAGGGTGCAATCGATGCTGCGATCGAAAAACATGGTGCAGATAAAGCGATTGCTTTCCCGGATACGGCTTACAGCCTGCCATGTTATTATGCAGTAACCGGTACAAAGGTTGCTACACTGGGACAGTTAAAAGAAGCTCTGGGCGTTGTAAAAACCATGATGACAAGAGAGCAGAAATTAAATGATGCATTTATGTCCGGTATTGCAACCGCTCTGTGTGCAGAATTTATCGAAGTACTGAAATATATTGACGGAGCTGCACCATACGAAGCTCCGTGCTACGGACATCTGGCAGATGCAGTGATCCGTGAACTTGGTGTACCGCTGGTAACAGGTGATATCCCGGGTGTTGCAGTTATCCTTGGTGCTGCACCGACTGCACAGGAAGGCGTTGACCTGGTAAAGAGCTATCAGTCACAGGGTATCCTGGTTACACTGGTTGGCGGTATCATTGATCAGTGTGAAGAACTTGGCTACAAAACAGGTGCAAACGTACGTGTGATCCCTCTGGGCAAAGATGTTACAAGTGTAATACATGTTGTATCCGTTGCAATAAGAGCAGCTCTGATCTTCGGTAACATTCAGCCGGGTGATGCAGCAGGCTTGATGAAATACACCATGGAACGTGTACCGGCATTTGTAAATGCATTTGCACCGCTTGATCCGGTTATCGTTGCATGTGGAGCAGGTGCGATCGCACTTGGTTTCCCGGTAATCACAAACGAAGATACTTTCAAAGTTCCAAAGAGCCTGATCGTTCAGCCGGACGTTTCCAAATTCAACGCAACTTCTCTGGAGGCAAGAGATATCAAGATCAAGATCACAAACATCGACATTCCGGTTGCATTCGCATCTGCATTTGAAGGTGAGATCATCCGCCGCGGCGATATGCAGGTTGAATTCGACGGCTCCCGTGTAGACTGCTGCGAGCTGGTTATGACAAAGGATGCATCTGAGATCGAAGATCACAAGATCACACTGGTAGGACCGGACATCGACGAAATGCCGGTAGGAAGCAAACAGAGCATCTGTTATGTAGTAGAAGTAGCAGGAAAGAGTATGCAGTCCGACTTTGAACCGGTATTCGAGCGTAAATTCCACTCATACCTGAACTGTGTAGAAGGTATGATGCATACCGGTCAGCGTGATATGATCCGTATCCGTGTAAGCAAAGAGACATTTGAAGCAGGCTTCCGTGCAAAACATATCGGTGAAGTTCTGTATGCAAAAGTAAAGAGCGAATTCGCAGCCGTTGTAGATAAATGTCAGGTAACAATCTACACAGACCCTGCAGAATGTACCAGAGTCCGTCATGAAGTAGCTATGTCGCTGTTTGACAAACGTGATGAGCGTCTGAACACACTGACAGACGAAGGCGTTGATGTATATTACAGCTGTATCATGTGCCAGGCATTTTCACCATCCCACGTATGCGTGGTTACACCGGAAAGACTGGGACTTTGCGGAGCTGTTTCATGGCTGGATGCAAAAGCAACCAACGAGCTGGATCCTCAGGGACCATGTCAGGTTATCACAAAAGAAAGACCGATCGATGAACGTATCGGTGAATACGAAGACGTAAACGAAGCAGTTCAGAAATTATCCCAGGGTGCGCTGGAAGACGTATCCCTGTATTCTATCATTGAAAAACCAATGACATCCTGTGGATGCTTCGAGTGTATCTGTGGTATCGAGCCGCTGTCAAACGGTGTCTGCATCGCAAACCGTGAATATGCAGGTATGACTCCAATCGGTATGACATTCTCAGAACTGGCTTCCATGACAGGTGGTGGAGTACAGACTCCTGGATTTATGGGACATGGAAAACATTTCATTGCTTCCAAAAAATTCATGAAAGCAGAAGGCGGAGTAGCACGTATCGTATGGATGCCGAAAGAACTGAAAGAACAGGTAGCAGAAAGACTGAACGCAACAGCAAAAGAGCTGTACGGCATTGATAACTTCTGTGATATGATCGCAGATGAGACTATCGCAGAAGATCCGGAAACACTGCTGGCCTACCTCGAAGAAAAAGGACATCCGGCTCTGACCATGGAACCGATGATGTAATGATGCAAGGGAGAAAAGATCATGGATTTCATGCTTGCATGGAAATCCATGAGTTTGGATCCCGCAAAAATATGAGAAAGTAGCCCGACAGGGCGGATTTCGAATATTTTCAGATTGCGAGAGCATGAAATGCAAAGCAATCTGGAGCATCATGCTTGAAACGGCGATTAACGACAGAATCAAGGAGCACGAAGTGCGGGCAGCGTAGCTGCGATTCTGGAGGTATCCGACAGGATCATCTTAAAAAAGTAACAAATATCGGCTTTCTGGCTTTATGCGGATCGTCCGGAAAGCCGAATTTTATAATTTATTGTTAAATAATTGATTTTTACAGGCTGCTGTTGTAAAATAGAAGTAATGTTTTTATAACAGTCTAAAAAGCATGAAGGAGGATTTTTAGAAATGCCATTTACAGCAAAATCAGGAAAATTCAATGCCAGCATCAACACTGTTGAGTTTGGTACTGGCGATAAAGCAGTGAAAATCGGAGGCGAGAATGTATTCCCGCTGTATTCTTTTGATGCTGCAATCGAAAATGCACCGAAGGTAGGTATCGAGATCACAGATTTCGGTATGGAACATGAGCCGGAGTGCATCAAAAAATATTATGAAGGTTGTGCTACTCTGGCAGATATGGCCAGAAAAGCAGCTTCTATGGAAGGTGTAGACTTTTTAAGTTTCCGTATGGAAGGCGGAGATCCAAACGGAGCAAACAAATCTACAGAAGAACTGATCGGTGAACTGAAAGAAATCGCAGATGCAGTTGATCTTCCACTTGTAGTATGCGGATGTAAAAATGTTGAGAAAGATGCAGAACTGTTCTCAAAAGCGGCAGAAGCCCTGAACGGTAAAAATGCAGTCATCCTCTCAGCAAAAGAAGAAAATTACAAGACAGTAGGTGCAGCAGCAGGCCTGGCTTACAAACAGATAGTAGGTGCTGAATCAGCTGTTGATATCAACCTGGCTAAACAGCTTAACGTACTGATCTCTCAGCTTGGTGTTGACAGCAAGAGTGTCGTTATGAACGTAGGTAGTGCAGCAGTTGGATACGGTTTTGAGTATGTTATCTCTACTATGGATCGTGTAAAAGCGGCAGCTCTGCAGCAGGGCGATGCAAATCTGCAGATGCCGATCATTACTCCGGTAGCATCTGAGGCTTGGGGTGTAAAAGAAGCTATGGCTTCTGAAACAGATGCTCCTGAATGGGGCTCACAGGAAGAACGTGGAATCGATATGGAAGTAGAAACTGCAATGGCAGTTATCGCTGCCGGTTCCAATGCGGTAATCCTGAAACATCCGGAATCCATCAAGATCATTTCTGGTCTGATGAAAGAATTAGTCTAAGAGTTGCGTTAAGGAGGAGATGTAATTATGGCACTTAAAGGTCTTGATATTTTTAAATTATCACCAAAGAAAAACTGTAAAGAATGTGGATGCCCGACATGTATGGCATTCTCTATGAAGGTTGCACAGGGTGCAGTTGATATCGCTGCTTGTCCGTATTTCGCACCGGAAGCACTGGCTAAACTTTCAGCAGCTACCGAGCCGCCAATGAAAACAATCAAAGTTGGTGCAGGCGATGCAGAGCTGTCTTTGGGTGGCGAAACCGTTCTGTTCCGTCATGAAAAAACATTCGTAAGCAGAACAAGATATGCAATGTCTCTTTGCACATGCATGGATGATGAGACGGTTGCACAGAAACTTGAGGACATTAAAAAAGTTGATTATGAACGTATCGGCGAGCGTATGTTCGTTGAGGTGGTATATGTAAATTACAGTGCAGATGGCAAACAGGATTATGTTGAGCTGGTGAAAAAAGCAGCAGAGACAGGACGTATCCTGATCCTTGACTGTAAGGATGCAGAAATTGCAAAAGCAGCACTGGAAGTATGCAAAGATGGAAAACCGATCCTGAATGGTGCAGATGCTTCCAACTACGAAGCAATGAACGCTGTTGCCACAGCAGCAGGTGTTGTACTTGGCGTAGGCGGAGCAGATCTGTCTGAAATCCACGATACAGTAGAAAAGCTGGAAGGTCTTGGAAACAAGAATCTGGTGATCGATGTAACCGGAGCAGACGTAAAAGAGACATTCAAAAATGCAGTTCAGATCCGTAAGGCAGCAATCAAAGACGGTGACAGAACATTCGGATATCCTTCTATTGTAAATCTGCACAAAATTGCAGCAGGTGATCTTCACAAACAGGCAGCACTGCTGTCCCTGTTCACAATGAAATATGGTTCCGTAATCGTTGCAGAACATATCGGTTATGCAGAAGCTCTGCCTCTGTATGGTCTGCGTCAGAACCTGTTCACCGATCCTCAGAAGCCAATGAAAGTGGAACCGGGCGTCTATCCTCTGAACGGAGCAGATGAAAACTCTGTATGCCTGACAACCGTAGACTTCGCACTGACTTACTTCCTGGTTTCCGGAGAGCTGGAACGTTCCGGTGTACCGGTAAACCTGATTATCAATGATGCTGGCGGTCTTTCCGTACTGACATCATGGGCTGCTGGTAAATTCTCTTCTTCTTCTATCGCCAAGTTCTTCCAGGAACAGGATATCGAAGGAAAGATTAAGAGCAGAAAACTGATCATCCCTGGTAAAGTAGCTGTCCTGAAGGGCGAGCTGGAAGCAAAAATGCCGGGCTGGGAGATCATCATTGCTCCAAACGAAGCAGTTCAGCTTGTTAAGTTCATGAAAGACTTTGCATAAACTAAATATACAAGCAAAAGGAGAACAAAATAATGGGAAAATTCGTTACAATCGGAGAAAGACTTTCAACAACAGCTCCAGCAGTAAATAAAGCGTTTCTGGAAAGAGATCCGGAACCGATCTTAAAAAGAGCAAAACAGCAGCTGGATGCAGGAGCTACATATCTGGATGTAAACATCGGACCGGCAGAAGGATATGGCCCGGATCTGATGAAATGGGCAGTTGAATTGCTGCAGGGTGAATTTGACAACGTACCTCTGGCACTGGATACATCCAATAAAGCAGCCATCGAAGCCGGTATCGCTGTATACAACCGTTCTAAAGGAAAACCGATCGTAAACTCTGCAGATGCTGCAGGAAGAATCGAAAACATCGACCTTGCAGCTGCAAACGATGCAATCGTTATTGCACTGTGTAACGGCGAAGGTATTGCAAAAGACAACGATGAGCGTATGGGTTACTGCCAGATGCTTCTGGAAAGAGGTCTGGAACATGGTATGGAAGCAGAAGATCTGTGGTTCGATCCGCTCTTCCTGGTAGTAAAAGGTATGCAGGACAAACAGATGCAGGTTCTGGAATGTATCAAAATGTTCTCTGATATGGGACTGAATTCTACAGGTGGTCTGTCCAATAACTCTAACGGTATGCCAAAAGCAATCCGTCCGATCATGGATTCCGCCCTGGTTGCAATGGCTATGATGCAGGGTCTGACTTCTGCAATCGTTAACCCGAACGACCTGCGTCTGATGGAAACCATCAAATCCTGTGATGTATTCAAAGGCAATACTCTGTATGCTGACTCCTATCTGGAGATCTAATAAATGTATAAGGTTACTTTTAAGTTTGAAAACAGCGAAGATGTCACAGTCTTCGCTGCTTTCGGTGAGAGCCTTCTTGAGGTAGCGAGAAAAACAAATGTAGCTATCGATGCACCTTGTTCAGGAAATGCATCTTGCGGAAAATGCAGAGTAAAACTCGTAGAGGGAGAATTGGATTCCAAACAGACGAGACACATCAGTGATGAAGAATATGCACAGGGATGGCGTCTGGCATGCTGCAGCAAAATAAATGCGGATGTTGCTGTAATGGTGCCAGATATTGCTTCTGCATATCGCAGCCGTATGAAAGTTGCGGATCTGTCATCACCGGATGAAGTAAAAATCTTTGATAATATTAAGCAATCTATTACAGAAGCAGGTATCGAACTCAAAAATAATCTTGAAAGCATTCATGTTAAAATGGATGTACCAACTCTGGATGACACTATGCCGGATAACGAACGTCTGACAAGAGCCATCCGTGAAATTACCGGAATGCAGCGTGTGAAGCTTCCATATTCTGTGATCCATAAAATGGCACAGGTACTGCGTGAACACAATTTTGATGTAAACGTTGTGATCCGGAAAACAGAAAAAGACATTTTTGTCTATGACATCTGCGGTGCGGACGAAACACCGGTTATTGCAGGACTTGCAATCGATATTGGTACCACAACCGTATCTGCGATCATCATAGATATGACAGATGGAAAGATCCTTGCAAAAGGATCAAGCGGTAACGGTCAGATTCGCTACGGTGCGGATGTTATCAACCGTATTATCGAATCCCGCAAACCGGGCGGTCAGGACAAACTTCAGAAAGCGATCATTGAAGAGACAATCAATCCATTGGTACAGACGATGTGCCGTCAGGCAAAGATCAACCCGATGAACATTTACCGTATGTCGGTTGCAGCGAACACCACGATGAACCATCTTCTGATTGGAGTTAATGCGGATCCGGTTCGCATGGAACCGTACATTCCGACCTTCTTTAAGACCAATTCGATTTTTGCAGGAGATATTGGCATCAAAGTAAATCCGGATGCACATATCATTCTTGCACCGAATATCGGCAGTTATGTCGGCGGAGATATCACAGCCGGAGCATTTGTAACGATGCTGTGGAATCAGGAGCCATTCTCTCTGTTTATCGACCTTGGTACCAACGGTGAGATTGTATTTGGCAATTCAGACTTTATGTTCAGCTGTGCATGTTCTGCAGGACCAGCCTTTGAGGGCGGAGATATCAGCTGCGGTATGCGAGCGACCGACGGTGCGATCGAGGCATGTACGATAGATGCAGAAACGATGGAGCCGAAGCTGACGATCGTTGGCAATGAAGGCACAAAACCGGTTGGTATCTGCGGTTCCGGTATCATTGATATTATCAGTGAGCTGTTCCGCTGCAAGATCATCAATCCAAAAGGAAAATTTGTCAGAGAAGGCCGCCGCGTGAAACGCGATGCAGACGGAATGGGCAGCTATGTGCTGGCATTTGAAGGCGAAGAAGCAGGATCGAGCAAAGATGTAGAAATCACAGAAGTGGATATCGACAGCTTTATCCGTGCGAAAGGAGCTATTTTCTCTGCAATCCGCACCATGCTTTCTTACTGTGACTTTGATATCTCTATGATCGAGAATGTCTATGTTGCAGGTGGTATCGGAAGCGGTATCAACATGGCAAATGCGATCAATATCGGAATGTTCCCGGATATTCCGGTTGAAATGTATCATTATGTAGGAAATACATCACTGGCAGGTGCGTATGCGATGCTCTGTTCTACCGAATCCGAGCGAAAAGTATATGATCTTGCCGCTAATATGACATATATTGAACTCAGTACGATTCCGCAGTATATGGATGAATTTGTAGGGGCATGTTTCCTGCCGCATACAGATGCATCCCTGTTTCCGAATCGGTAAAATTCAAGTCGAACGTATGTGAGACGGAAGATAAATGCGGCATCAAAAGGAGAATTTTATGCAGGTAAGATACGAAAAAGATAATAAAGAAAGAATTCCTTTTGAACATTATCTGGAGGAATTTGCAGCAATCGATCCAAAAGAGGCCGCAGCCAGGGTGGGAGTACCTTGGCATGAAGAGACACAGGAATTTGAAGTGCGAATGATGCAGAAAGCATTTCTTGTAAAATGGCCGGAATGTACCATCCGAAAGGCAAATCCATTTGATGAAGGATATGGAGCCATGGAGGATGGCGTTCCGCCAAAGATCATGGCAATCCGATTTTTAACAAGGGGTGTGCACTCAGAAGGCACCGGAAAGTTTCTGACTTATCGGGAAGTGCCGCATGGAGAAGTTTATTACCGTCAGTTTAACGGAAGATGTATGATGCGGCTTGCTTTTTCTTATGGAAATAAATTGCAGGAATTTAAAAACAAAATGGAAGCACTGGGGGCAGTAAATTGCGGACACGGTGATGCCGGATACGAGTTTGAATTTATCAACGGGCATCGCGTACAGTTTTTGCTGTGGGCAGGAGATGAGGAATTTCCACCATCCTCCCAGATTCTGTTTTCAGACAATTTCCCGCTGTCCTTTGAAGCAGAAGACCTGGCAGTTGTCGGGGATATTGCGATCGGGACATTAAAGAAAATGAAGGAGGATTTTACAATGGGATTTTCAACGGTACCATGTAATGAATTTGTAGAAGTTCTGGCTTCCAAAGCACCGGTTCCGGGCGGTGGCGGTGCATCTGCACTGGTTGGTGCAATCGGCACAGCTCTTGGAAATATGGTCGGAAGCCTGACAGTCGGAAAGAAAAAATATGCGGATGTAGAAGAAGAAATGCAGGAGTTAAAAGCAAAATGCGATGTTCTTCAGAAAGAACTGCTGACTCTGGTAGAGAAAGATGCGGAAGTATTTGAGCCGCTCTCCAAGGCGTATGGCATGCCAAGAGAGACAGAAGAAGAGAAGGCGGAGAAAGCACGCGTTATGGAGATTGTGCTGAAAGATGCCTGCTCCGTACCGATGGAGATCATGGAGAAATGCTGTGAAGCGATTGAACTGATCAAAGAATTTGCGGCAAAAGGTTCAGCCCTTGCGATCAGTGATGCAGGCGTAGGTGCCGTATTCTGTAAAGCAGCACTGGAAGGAGCTTCCCTGAATGTGTATATCAACACAAAATCCATGAAAAACAGAGAATATGCAGAAGAACTGAACGCAAAAGCAGATGCTATGCTGGCAAAATACCCGCCGATGGCAGATGAGATCTTTGCAAGTGTTCTTGGAAGACTGAAATAGGCGGAGGATAAGCATTATGGCAAAACAGTTATTAGGAAAAGAAGTTGTTGCAGCTTTAAACGAGCGTATTATCGCAAAAGCAGAAGCATTAAAAGCAAACGGTGTTACACCGACACTTGGAATTGTACGTGTAGGCGAAAATGAAAGCGACCTTTCTTATGAAAGAGGAGCAACAAAACGCTGCGAAAAACTGGGTGTGGAATATAAAAAATATCTGCTGCCGGCAGATGCGACACAGGAGCAGGTTCTGGCAGTGATCGATGAAGTAAACAAAGATGACAGTATTCATGGTGTTCTGTTATTCCGTCCGCTTCCAAAACATTTAAATCAGGACGAGATCGAACAGGCATTAGATCCGGCAAAAGACGTTGACTGTATGACCAACGGTTCCATGGCTGGTGTGTTTACAGGCAAAGATCTGGGATATCCTCCTTGTACACCGCAGGCCTGCATGGAGATCCTGGATCATTACGGAATCGACTGCACAGGTAAAAAAGCAGTTGTAGTAGGCCGTTCTCTGGTAGTAGGGAAGCCGGCAGCTATGATGCTGATCAAAAAAAATGCAACCGTTACCGTATGCCATACCAGAACCGTTGATATGCCGTCAGTTGTAAAAGAGGCAGATATCGTGATCGTTGCAGCAGGTCGTGCAGGCGTGGTAGATGACAGCTATGTAAGAGCCGGACAGGTGATCATCGATGTCGGCATCAATGTCAATGCAGAAGGCAAACTCTGCGGTGACGTAGCTTACGATAAAGTAGAGCCGATCGTAGATGCTATTACACCTGTACCTGGCGGTGTTGGAAGTGTAACAACTTCTGTACTGGTTGGTCATGTGGTAGAAGCTGCAATGAGAAAGGTAAACGCATAAGATGAAAAAAGTGCCGGGAAAATATTTCTGGCTGCTTATGACAATAACAGGTGCCCTGATGTTCGGGGCACCTGCTTTGGTAAGTGCCAGTGAAGGGATAGCGTCCACTGATACAGAAAACAGCGCAGCAGACAATGCTGCAGATACCCCAGATGACGACACGATAGCTAAAACAACTGATAGTGCAGAAAAAAACAGTCAGGAAACTGATCATTCAGGAGAGGGACAGATCTCCAAACCTAAATATCTCGAAAATGCAGAAAATAACGGAGAAGAAATAATTTCTGATGAAGACCCGATAGATAATACTTATGGATACTACACGATTATGGGTGGAACAACTGTTTCCGTCGATGAAATGTGTTCATTATACAACAGTCAGGGATG
>ERZ827104.1817-NODE-1817-length-17731-cov-6.769122_pt1 | contig 17731 bp, 16 predicted proteins | sample MGYA00519781_ERZ827104 | MGnify/ENA primary metagenome ERZ827104 (study PRJEB31778, sample SAMEA3449257) | human gut metagenome | biome: human gut; feature: human-associated habitat; material: faeces | place: United Kingdom | collected 2010/2012 ...
CCCGCAGGCAGTCGGCGATGGGCTGGGCATACAGCACCATGCCGCAGCCGCCGCCATAGGGGTAATCGTCCGTCTGGCGCTGTTTGTTTTTGGTATAATCCCGGATCTGGTGGCAGTGCGCTTCAAACAGGTTTTTGGCGCGGGCGCGCCCCAGGATGCTGGTGCTCAAAAAGCCATCGCACAGTTCCGGGAACAGGGTGACAATATCAATGCGCATCAATTACTCCTCATCGCCGTTGACCGGCTCATCAAACATACCCGCAATAGGGCGCATTTTTACCGTGCGGGCCGCAATATCCACATCCACCACAAACTCCGGCACGGCAGGGATCCAGTGCTCCTCTCCCGCTGCATCGCGCACAATATAGATATCCTGTACGCCGGGGTGGTCCACCTTTGCAACGATGCCAAGGGTACGGCCATCGTCCGCATGCAGCACAGTGCAGCCGATTAGATCATCAATAAAATAGCGGCCCTCCGGCAGTTTGGCATCCGCCTTGGCAAAATAGTAGGTTTTGCCCACCTGGGCGCGGGCGGCATCCATATCCTCCACCCCGGCCAGCTTGACCAGCAGCATATTGCCCTGGGCGCGCACCCCGCGCAGCGCAACTTCGCCGCTGCCGTTTGCGGCAGCGTACAGGCGCTTGAACTTGGCCAGGAACTGTGCGCCATCGCACAGCGGCAGGGCTTTCATTTCGCCGCGGACACCGTGGGTGGAAACAATTTTGCAGGCGGGCAGATAGTTTTGCATAGGGGGAACCTCCTAGAATAAATCACACAAAAGCGGCGGCAAATAAAAAGCACCCTGCGCGCAAAGCGGCAGAGTGCTGGGTGGCAAAAATCAGCCGATTTCCACCACGACTTTTTCGTTCTGGCGGACGGCGGCGGCACGCATGACAACACGGATTGCCTTGGCAATGCGGCCCTGTTTGCCAATCACGCGGCCCATGTCGCCTTCTGCCACCGTGAGGTGGTACACAACCGTGCCGTCCTCACGCGCGGGGTCAACCGTTACCTGCACCGCGTCCTTATCTTCCACAAGGCCACGGGCAACGGCAATCAGCAGTTCCTGCATGTGGCGTTCCTCCGTTTAATTACAGGATGTTCTCTTTCTTCAGCAGAACACGAACAGTATCGGTAGCCTGAGCGCCGTTGGCCAGCCACTGCTTAGCCTTGTCGGCGTCGATCTTGACAACGCTGGGCTCCTTGGTCGGATCGTAGTAGCCGATCTCTTCGATGAAGCGGCCGTCACGAGCAAAGCGGCTGTCAGCAACAACAATGCGGTAGAAAGGAGCTTTCTTGGCGCCGATGCGGCGCAGACGAATCTTAACCATGGTAAATATCCTCCAAAATTTTGTTTTTACGGCCCCGTGGTTTTCCCTCGTGGGCTTGCAATTTATATATCACCCTGGGGCCAGAGAGGCTTACGGGTCATATCAAATTCATAACAGGCTGCTCAGCGCAGGCCTCTCATTCCGCCAAGACCGCGCATAAAGCCCTTGGGGTTGCGCTTGACCTTTTTCATCATCTTCTGCATGGCTTCAAACTGGCGCAGCAGCTTGTTCACGTCCTCAACCGTCTGGCCGCTGCCCGCCGCAATGCGGCGCTTGCGCTTGGGGTTGATGATGGAAGGATGCGCACGCTCTTCCGGCGTCATGGAGTAGATGATGGCTTCAATATGGGGCAGCGCCTTTTCATCGATCTGGTCCATCTGTTCGGAGCTGATCTGGTTGGCGCCGGGCATCATGGCCAGCAGCGCGGACGCACCGCCCATCTTGCGGATCTGGGCGAACTGGGTCAGCATATCGTTCATATCGAACTTGTTGGCCATCATTCGCTTGGCGGCTTCTTCGGCTTCCTTGTCATTCTGCAAGGTCTGGGCCTTTTCGATCAGGCTCAGCACATCGCCCATGCCAAGAATCCGGCTGGACATGCGCGCCGGGTAAAACGGCTCCAGCGCATCCAGCTTCTCGCCGGTGCCCTGGAAGTAGATCGGCTTGCCGGTAACGGCCAGAACCGAAAGCGCCGCACCGCCGCGGGTGTCACCGTCCGTCTTGGTCAGGACCACGCCGCTGATGCCAACCTTTTCGTTAAAGGTCTTGGCAACGTTGACGGCTTCCTGACCGGACATGGCATCCACAACCAGCAGGGTCTCATCCACCTCAACAGCCTGCTTGATGCGCACCAGCTCGTCCATCAGCTGGTCGTCGATCTGCAAACGGCCTGCGGTATCAATGATAACGATATCATAGCCGTGGTCTTTGGCGTACTCAACTGCCTGCTTGGCAATCTTTTCCGGCTTTTCGGTGCCCATCTCATAGACGGGAACGCCTGCCTGCTCGCCTACAATGCGCAGCTGGTCAATTGCTGCGGGGCGGTAGATATCACAGGCTACCAGCAGTGGGCGGCGGCCCTGGGCTTTATAATAGCGGCCCAGCTTTGCCGCATGGGTGGTTTTACCGTTACCCTGCAGGCCGCACATCATCATAACGGTCTGGCCCTTATTTTTGATGTGCAGGGTCTGGGGTTCTTCGCCGCCCATCAGCTTGGTCAGTTCCTCGTTGACGATCTTGACAACCTGCTGGGCGGGGGTCAGGCTTTCCATCACTTCCTGGCCCATGGCGCGCTCCGAAACCTGCGCGCAGAAATCCTTTGCGACTTTGTAGTTGACGTCCGCTTCAAGCAGCGCCATGCGGACTTCCCGCATCGCAGCCTTGATATCCGCTTCACTCAGCTTGCCTTTGCCGCGCAGTTTTTTGAAAACGCCGTTCAGACGCTCGCTTAAAGATTCAAATGCCATCGGGCAGTTCCTCCTGCGTATCAAGGCGGTGAATAATGGTCAGCATCTCCTCGGTAGCCCGCTGAACGCGGGTATCCGGTTCAAACAACCCAGTATTGCACACGCGCACCTCGCTGACAAGCTCTTCCAGCCGGGCAAGATCTGCCCGAATGGCTTCGGTCCGGCGGGCAGTGCCCAACTTTTCCTCCATCTCCATCAGGGTCGCTTCGCCATGCTTGATGGCATCCCGTACTCCCTGGCGGGTTATGCCATAATTTTCGGCAATTTCGGCCAGCGAAAGGTCATCGTTATAATATTCTGTCAGAATATTGCGCTGTTTTTCCGTCAGGACCATGCCGTAATAATCCAGCAGGATGGAAAACCCAAGGTCCTTACCTGCTTTGGCTGCCACGGCTGTGCCCCCTTTGTGTTGTCTGTTCCTCTGACTGCTGTAAAGTGTTTTTCTTTACAGCTTTTGAATTATAACACTCTAAAGTCATACTGTCAAGGCCCAAAGGTGCGGTATCCGGCTGTTTTTTGCGTTTTTTTCAGCTTTTTGTGCCCGCCCAGCATTTTTGCCGTAAAAACTGCGGCAAAATATGTTTTTTTCATGTACAAAGCCGCGCCGGATATGCTATAATATGTTGTATATTGGGTGAAATTTACAGAACGGGGCGGATTTTACGGACTGCGTGTTCTCCCCTGCCTGATTTTTGCAAGGAGGTCTGCCAGGCTATGGCAATATTGCAGAGCTATTATCAGGACGTGTACCGTTCCCCGGTGGTGCGGCTTTCAGGGTATTCCGGGCGGCACGAACTTGCTTCCAGCATATTGGCATATCTGGATTTTGGCGGCGCTACCGGCACTTGTAAGGACGGCGTGGCCGAAACTATGCTGGCTTTTGCCACCGAGCGCGGCACATTGCAGCCCGGCATGCCGGTGGTGGAAGCCAGTTCCGGCAGTTTTGGCGCTGCCCTTGCGGTAAGCTGCGCCACCACAGGCCACCCCTGCATTCTGGTGGTGCCCAGCAGCCTACCGCTTTCCCGCAGGCAGCATCTGCAAAACCTGGGGGCGCGCATTGTGGTATGCGGCAGCGGCGGCCGCCGTGCGCTGGAACAGGTTGCCAAAGACACCGCTGCCCGCTATAACGGTTACTTTACCAACTACTTTGCCAATGATGATAACCCCGAATACCACCGCCGCGTGACCGGCCCCCAGATTTTAAAAGCCGCCGGGGATGCGATTGATGCTGTGGTGATCGGCGTGGGCAGCGGCGGCACCATTACCGGCGTGGCGGAATACCTGAAAGCCTGGAACAGCATGATCCGCATTGTGGCCGTGGAGCCCAGCGAATGCGCCGCCATTTCCGGCGGGTTCATTGGCCACCACAGCATTGCGGGCATCGGGCCCGGTTTTGTGCCGGAAAACTATAACCCCTATGTAGTGGATACCGTGCTGACGGTCTCCTCGGCCGATGCCGAGCGCGCCGCACGGGAGGTGCTGTTCTATGACGGCATCCCCGCCTGTTCCAGCGCCGGCGCAACCCTGTGTGCCGCCACCCAGCTGATGGGCACCGGCAAGTGTAACCGCCCTCTGTGCATTTTTGCCGGACGCCGCACCTACGAATGATTCAAATAGACCAGGCCGCATGGCTGCCGCCATTAAAGAATGGCGCAGGCTGTGCGGCCTGTTTTGTTCTATGTACGTTGTGAGAGGCTTTGTTGAAAGAGTGGGTACTGATAAACCAAAAGAGCGCTGAACCTTAACGATTCAGCGCTCTTTCTTTTGGTGCGGAAGATGGGACTTGAACCCACACGTCATAGACACACGCACCTCAAACGTGCCTGTCTGCCGATTCCAGCACTTCCGCATAAGGCAATGCCTTGGCATTGCAAAAAGTATTTTAGCATACCCGCCGCAAAAAAGCAAGGGCTTTTTGGGCTTTTCTTCAAATTATTAACCACTGTGCCTTCTCGCGCGAAAATTGTTCGTTATACAGCATCTTTTACCCCATTTTCCCGCATTGCAGCAAAAAACTTCAATTTTTTTCAAAATAGGGCTTGCATTTTTGCTCAGGCTCTGATATACTAATCAAGCGCTGTTAAGGCAGGCGCACAAATGAATATGGGAGCTTTCCCGAGTGGCCAATGGGGACAGACTGTAAATCTGCTGCTTAATGCTTCGGTGGTTCGAATCCACCAGCTCCCACCAAAAGAGATCCGCAACTGAGGTTGCGGGTCTTTTTTTGTGCTGGAACTGGTAGGGTTCGAACAGATCGGCCGCCCGAAGGCGGCAAGCAACAGTCCTGCGGACTGTTGCTTAGACCGCGGCTTGGCGAATCCACCAGCTCCCGCCAAAGTGTTGAACGTTAAAACGTATGTTCTATCACCTAGTTCTTTTTTTATCTGACCGCACTTTTGACCGCATTTATTATAAAACCCATATCAAAGCGCCCCTCTGTTCCTATCACAGAGAGGCGCTTTTCTTCATTTCAATTTTATCAGGTTGCCTCCCGGCGGGCAAAGTAGGAGCCTACTGCGGTGATCTGCTTGGGTAGGTCAGGGCGGTAGAGGGGGGAATCCGGGTAAAAGCTGTTGATCACAACACCATTATCCCCTGCTCGCGCGGTGGAATGAATGTACTCTCCATTGCCAAGATAGAGCGCCACATGGCCGAGGAAATACACCAGATCCCCCACGCGCATATCCGAAACATGGGCCGGATGGATGGGGTAGCCCTCTTTCAGCTCGGAATCCCGCCAGATGGAAATACCGCACAGCAGGTATGCCATGCTGCACAGGCCGGAGCAATCAATGCCCGCCGGGGTTTTGCCGCCCCAGCGGTAGGGCGTGCCAAGGTAGCGCTTGGCTGCCTGGGCAATGGCTGCACGCAGCTTTTCCTGGTCCTGCTCGCAGGGCTGGGTGTACAGCGGGGCCAGCGCGTCCGCACGCAGGTAACCGGCGCGGCCATCCGGCAGCGTTACGGCCTGCCAGCCGTCTTCCGGCTCCCCCTGCACGGCCACGCGGGCGCCCAAGGGCAGGCCAGCAGCCACGCAGGCCCCCTGCACACGGGGTTCCGCCAGCACATCAGCCCAGCGGGCTATGACCACCATCTGCGGCTGAACCAGCCATTCTTCCGCCTTGGGGCCAGTCAGCAAAGCATCCTGTGCTACCCAGCCGGTATAGCCGTAAAAGGTGCGTACCGGTACCATGTGCTGTTCGGCTTCGCCGGTAATTTCCACCGGCATGCCCAGCAAAAGCTCATCCACCAGACGGGATTGCTGCGGGTTCTGCGCCCAGAGGGCCGGGTTTGTGGTAAGCGGCGCTATGGCCACGTTGATTACTGCCTGCATTGTTATTTCCTCACTGTGTTATCTCAGTCCCAGTTTTCGCCCGCGCGGTGGCAGGCAACCATACGGCCATCCCATTCCCGCAGCTCCGGAACCTCGGTGCGGCAGCGCTCCGTTGCGTAAGGGCAGCGGGTATGGAAGCAGCAGCCGGACGGCAGGTTGACCGGGCTGGGCACTTCGCCCATCAGCACACGGCGGTGCTGGTTGCGGCGGTGTGGATCCGCCTGCGGGATGGCATCCATCAAAAAGGCGGTATAGGGGTGCATGGGGCGGCTGTAGAGCTCTTCCTTGGTGGCAACCTCGCACACATGGCCCAGGAACATTACGCAGACGCGGTCCGCAATAAAGTTGATGACAGAAAGATCATGCCCGATGAAGAGATAGGTCAGGCCGTACTGCTTTTGCAGGTCCTTGAGCAGGTTCAACACCTGGCTCTGCACCGAAACATCCAATGCGGAGACCGGTTCATCGCAGACGATCAGGTCCGGCTGCAGCGCAATGGCGCGGGCAATGCCGATGCGCTGGCGCTGGCCGCCGCTGAACTGGTGCGGGTAACGGTTCAAAAACTCTGCCGGTACACCAACAGCCTGCATCAATTCCAGCACGCGGTGGGTGGTTTCGGCTTTGGTTTTGCATACATGATAGGTTTCCAGCGGTTCGGCAATGATATCCCGCACCTTCATGCGCGGGTCAAGGCTGGCATACGGGTCCTGGAAGACCATCTGCATCCGGCGGCGCAGGGGGGCAAATTCCTTATCCTTCATGGCGGTGATGTTCTGCCCCTCAAAGGTCACGCTGCCCCTGGTTGCGGGCAGCATGCGGATCAGGGTGCGTCCCAGGGTGCTTTTGCCGCAGCCGCTCTCCCCCACCAGGGCCAGCGTTTCGCCGCGGTACAGGGTCAGATCCACATTGGTCAGGGCATGGACGGCCTGGTCTTTTTTGCTGGTTTCAAAGTTTTTATAAATACCTTTTGCCTGCAAAAGAACTTCGTGTTTTACCTCGCTCATTGATGTTCCTCCTCACAGCGGAAGCAGCGCACCTGATGATCCGGTGCAACGGGATGCAGCTGCGCTTTTTCCGTGCGGCATTGGTCGGTGGCATATTCGCAGCGGTTGCTGAACGGGCAGCCCTGCGACAGGTGCAGCAGGTTGGGCACCACACCTGGGATGGTGTGCAGCCGCTCGGCGTTCTGGCCAATGCGCGGGATGGAATCCAGCAGGCCCTTGGTATAGGGGTGCATGGTATGGTCAAACAGCTCAAAGGTTTCGGCCTGTTCCATGATCTTGCCTGCGTACATGACATACACATAGTCACAGATTTCCGCCACAACGCCCATGTTATGGGTGATGATCAGCACGCTCATGCCGGTTTCGTCCCGCAGCTCCTTCATCAGGCGCAGGATCTGGGCTTCAATTGTCACATCCAGTGCGGTGGTAGGCTCATCGGCAATCAGCAGCTTGGGCTTGCATACCATGGCCATGGCAATCATCACGCGCTGGCGCAGGCCGCCGGAAAGCTCGTGCGGGTAGCAGTCATAGCGCTTTTCCGCTTCGGGGATGCCAACACGCTGGAACATTTCCACCACGCGCTGCTTGGCTTCCGCCTTGCTCATGGTCGGGTTATGCACCAGCAGCGTTTCGCGCACCTGGCGGCCCACCTTGAGCACCGGGTTCAGGCTGGTCATCGGCTCCTGAAAGATCATCGAAATATCATTGCCGCAGATCTTGCGCAGCTCTTTATCCGAAAGTCTGGTCAGGTCCTGATCTTCAAACCGGATGTTGCCGCCCGCCACGCGGCCGGGGTATTTCAGCAGGCCCATAATGGATTTGGCGGTCATGCTTTTGCCGCAGCCGCTCTCCCCCACCAGGCCGATGATCTTGCCCTTGGGAATATCCAGGTCCAGGCCATCCACCGCAGGGGCCACGCCTTTTTCGGTAAAGAAATAGGAGTTCAGGCCGCGGATTTCCAGAACATTATTGTTATTTTCCATCTTTTACTTCTCCCCCGCCGTTACTGGTTCTTCATGTAGGGGTCCAGCACATCGCGCAGACCGTCACCCAAAAAGTTGAACGCCAGCACCACGATCATAATGGCAATGCAGGGTGCCAGGGCCAGCCAGGGCTGGGTGAACAAAAACTGCTTGGACTGGTTGACCATCAGGCCCCAGGATGCTGCCGGGGGCTGTGCGCCGATGCCCAAAAAGCTCAGCGAGCTTTCAGACAGAATGGCAGAGGGAACATTCAGGGTAAACAGAACGATCAATGAGGGAATGCAGTTGGGCAGGATATGCTTGAGCATGATTTTGCCGTTGCTGACGCCGATCGAACGGGCAGCCTCAACATATTCGCTCTCCTTCAGGCTCAGGGTCTGGCTGCGCACCACGCGGGCCACACTGGCCCAGCTGGTGAGGGAAAGCGCGATAAACAGGTTGACGGTGGACTGACCCAGGGTGTACATAACCACCATGGCCAGCAGCAGGGACGGGATGGACAGCATGATATCCGCCAGGCGCATGATGACATAATCCACCCAGCCGCCAAAGTAACCGGCCAGCAGGCCAAAGAAGATGCCCACCACCAGCGAGATGATGCTGGGCAGAATACCGATGGTAAGCGAGAGGCGCGAACCATACAGAATACGGGAGAACACATCGCGGCCCAGTTCATCCGTGCCAAACCAGTGGGCAGCGCTGGGGCCCTGCAAACGGCTGATCAGGTCCTGCTCAGCCTCACCATAGGGGGCCAGAACGGGAGCAAAAATAGCTATCAGGATGACAACCAGAATCAGCACAGCCGAAAAGGCGGCCAGCTTGTTCTGGCGGCACATGCGCAGCAGCTGTTCTTTCAAGCCGTCCTCTTCGCCGATCTGGCTTTCCAGTTCCTGCGGCTGGGCATTTTTCAACATTTCGTCTGCCATGGCTTATGCCTCCTTTCTGATGCGCGGGTCCAGCACAGAATACAGCAGGTCCGCAATCAGGTTGCCTGCAATGACCAGCACGGTGGTAAACAGCACGGTCCCCTGCAGCACCGGCATATCACGGTTCTGGATTGCTGTGGTGGCAAGGCGGCCGATGCCGGGAATGGCAAAAATGCTTTCGGTGATAACCGCGCCGGACAGCATGCCGGAAAACTGCAATGCCATCATGGTAATGACCGGCAGCATGGAGTTTTTGAGCGCATGGCCCAGAATAACCGCCTGCTTGCGCAGGCCTTTGGCACGGGCGGTATCAATATAATCCGCCTGCATCACTTCCAGCAGGCTGGAGCGCGTCATACGGGCAATGCTGCCTGCGCTGTTCCAGCCCAGGGCAATGGCGGGCAGAATCATGGAAAGGAAGGTACCATCCAGCGTAAGCGGGAATGCCTTGATCTTGAAGGCAAACAGGTATTGCAGCAGCAGCGCCACCATAAAAATAGGCATGGAAACGCCAGCCAGCGAAACGCCCATGAACAGGTGGTCCACAAGGCTGTTCTGCCTGATGGCTGCTATAATACCGGTGCCAAGGCCCAGCACCCAGGCGAACAGCGCCGCCAGCAGGGCCAGTTCCAGCGTGTAGGGGAACGCCTCTATGATCATATCGGTAACAGCGCGGTTATATTTATAACTGATGCCCAGGTCCCCATGGATCGCCCCGGCCAGATAGTCAAAGAACTGCACGATCACCGGCTTATCCAGCCCCATCACTTCAGTCAGGCGGTCAATGGTGGCCTGGTCCACATGTTCACCCAGCAGCATAGCCGCCGCATTGCCGGGAACAATGCGCAGCATGATGAAGATGAGCAGTACCACGCCGATCAGCACCGGAATGGTGCCCAAAATGCGCTTTATCACGCTTTTCACACGGAGTCACTCCCCTTTTGTTCCTCACAGCCGCTGTTTCCAAACTGCCAATCGGTTAAAACCATGCTCTGTGCAGGTGAATATCATTTTCCCCGCAGGCGTTGCTTCGGCACAGCGCTTTTATAAAAAGCGCTAAGGCAATACCGCATAATTCTAAGTGCCGATACGGCGAGCGAGGTGCGGCAGATGCCGTGCCGCAGCTGCCGGAGCGGTGCTTAAGCCGCAAGGCGGGAATTGTGCGGTGTTGCCCTAAGTTTTCAGGTTCGTGGGCGTACAATGTGCGCCCCTACGGTTCCTGCCAGGCAGAATGCAGTTTTACCTTATGGACAGTCTGTTTGAGCGGCTGTATATTTTTACACTTTTATGCTGTAAAATATACAAGCATTAAAATTATAACATAAAAAATGCAGGCTGCAACCTGTGGTCGCAGCCTGCATTGCATTATTTGTAACTTTTTTTGTCCAAAAATTACTTCAAGGTAACGTTGATATACTGGGTATCGTTATAACCGGCCCAGTGCGGGGTGAAGGAGGCGATCCGGTCGCCCTTAACAAACAGGTGGGAACGGCTGAACATGGGTACCCATGCAGCGTCCTCTTCCACGATCTGCTTTTCCAGCGCGGCGTACTCGGTCAGGCGTTCGGTGTCGTCCACAATGCCGCGGGCGGCAGCAACACGGCTCATAACGTCGGTGTTAAAGTAGTTCAGGCTGCGCACATTGCTCTTTTCGGGGGTACCGAAGAACGTGTAAATGAAGTTATCCGGGTCGTTATAGTCAGCCGTCCAGGAGCTGACAAAGCTGACCATATCGCCGCTCTTGCGCAGATCCAGCCAGCTGGCGGGGTCATAGCTCTTGATCTCGGCGTTAATCCCGATCTGCTGCAGGTACTGTTGCACGATCTGGATGACCAGCAGAGTGGAATCGCTGCTGGAGTTATCGGCAGCAATCTCCATGGTAAAGCCATCCGCGTAACCGGCTTCGGCCAGCAGGCTCTTGGCCTGTTCGGGGTCGTACTTCAGCCAACCCTCGTTGTCCTCGGTGTAGCCGATCAGGCCTTTGGGGTAAATGCCGTCTACCAGGCTGCCATCGCCGTTATACACGGTATCCAGGATGGTCTGGCGGTCAATGGCCATCTGGATGGCCTTGCGGACCTTGACATCGTTCAGCGGCTCCACATTCTCGTTCAGAGCCATGTAGGTGGTGCCCAGACGGTTGGAGGTTACGATATCATCGGCATACTGGGTCTTGTAGGTAGAGTTGACAACGGCAGCGTCAATGTAATCGCAGTCCAGGATATCCAGCTCACCGTTCTGGAACATCATGCTCATGGTGGAAGAATCCGGCACGATGGAAATTTCCACATGCTGCACGCTGGGCTTTTCGCCCCAGTAGTTGGGGTTGGCATCCAGCACAATGCTGCTGTCGCGGGTCCAGCTGGTGACCACATACGGGCCAGAGCCGATGGTCTTGGAGCAGTCCATACCAAACTGGTCGCCTGCTTCCTCCACGTTCTTCTCGCTCATGATGGAGCAGGAAGCGGTTGCCAGCTCATACAGGAAACCGGCAAACGGATCCGACAGGGTAACGGTAAAGTGGGTGTCATCAATCACCTGAATGCCTTCCAGGTCGGTGGCGGTGCCATCCATCACAGCTTCCGCACCGGCAATGGCAGAGGCATAATCCGTCTGCACGCTGTCCGGCAGGGCCAGCATACGGGTAAAGGTATACTTGACATCGTTGGCGGTCAGCGGGGTGCCGTCAGAGAAAGTAACACCGCTGCGCAGGGTGAAATCATAGGTCAGGCCGTCGTCCGAAACGGTGTAGTCTTCCACCAGGCTCTTCTCCAGCTCAGTGGAGCCGTCCGCATTGGTTTTGATCTCAAACAGGCGGTCAAAGATATTCAGCGGCACCATGTAGTCGTTGTTGGTCTTGTGCACATCCATCGTCTGGATATCGGTGTTCATGGCAACGTGCAGCGAACCATCTGCTGCAGCCCCGGTGGAAGCGGCAGCTTCGGTGGAAGATGCCCCGGTGTCGGAGGATGTATCAGCGGAGGAAGCCGCTGGGGTGGTGGATGCGGAGCTGCCGCAGGCAGCCAGCATGCTGGCCAGCAGTGCAGTGCTCAGCGCAGCGCAGGCAAATTTTTTCATAATTCTTTCCCTCTCTTAATTGGCGCAGCCATTCTGCCGCGTCCCTGATTGTTTTGGGGCTGAGCCCCCGGCCCCAGGCGGTTAAAACGCACCATGTTACCGCCTGAACCCGCAAAAGTGCAAAAAAGGGCAGCTGTATTGGTAGCTGCCCCTTTGCATCTCATGTTGGTTATAATACCACAAATCCTATCAGATTGCAAGCGCAAATTCTGCCGGCCGTGATGCCCCAACCCGGAACAGCTTAAACATTGTTCGGGTTGTTTTTCAGGATAACGTCATGGCTGCCGCCTTCCACAATGGAGGTGGAAGAAACGACCGTCAGGCGGGCTTTCTGCTGCAGTTCCGGGATGGACAGCGCACCACAGTTGCACATGGTGGAACGCACCTTGTACAGCGTGGTCTGCACGCCATCGGCCAGCGGGCCGGCATACGGAACGTAAGAATCAACGCCTTCCTCAAAGCTCAGCTTCTGGGCACCGCCAAGGTCATAGCGCTGCCAGTTGCGGGCACGGTTGGAACCTTCGCCCCAGTATTCCTTCACATAGTTGCCGCCAACGCGCAGCTTGTTCGTGGGGGATTCATCAAAGCGGGCAAAGTAACGGCCCAGCATAACAAAGTCAGCGCCCATTGCCAATGCCAAGGTGATGTGGTAGTCATGCACAATGCCGCCATCGGAGCAGATAGGGATATAGATGCCGGTCTGCTCATAGTATTCATCGCGGGCTTTGGCAACCTCGATAACGGCGGTAGCCTGGCCGCGGCCAATGCCCTTGGTTTCGCGGGTGATGCAGATGGAGCCACCGCCAATGCCGATCTTGACAAAGTCTGCACCGGCTTTTGCCAGGAACAGGAAGCCCTCGCGGTCCACCACGTTGCCTGCACCGACCTTTACCTTGTCGCCGTAATGCTCACGGATCCAGGCGATGGTGCGGGACTGCCATTCGCTGTAACCTTCGGAAGAGTCGATGCAGAGCACATCCACGCCGGCATCCACCAGGGCGGGCACGCGCTCAGCATAGTCGCGGGTATTGATGCCGGCGCCGACAACATAGCTCTTGTTGGCATCCAGCAGCTCATTGGCATGTTCCTTGTGGGAATCATAATCTTTGCGGAAAACCATATACTGCAGGTTGCCCTGCTCGTCTACCAGCGGCAGAGAGTTGATCTTGTTATCCCAAATGATATCGTTGCAGTCATGCAGGCTGGTGTTGGCCGGTGCGGTAACCAGCTTGTCCAGCGGGGTCATGAACTCAGTCACTTTCAGATCGGTGCTCATGCGGGACAGGCGGTAGTCACGGGATGCCACAATGCCCAGCAGCTTGCCGTGGGGGGTGCCGTCAGCCGTGATGGCAACGGTGGAATGGCCGGTACGGGTTTTCAGGTCCAACACATCAGCCAGGGTAGCCTCCGGCGGCAGGTTGGAGTCAGAGGTGACAAAGCCCTTTTTGTAAGCCTTGACACGGCGAACCATATCAGCCTCGGACTGAACGGACTGGGAGCCGTAAATGAAAGAAACGCCGCCCTGCTTGGCAAGGGCAATGGCGAGCTTCTCGCCGGAAACGGACTGCATGATAGCCGAAACCATGGGGATGTTCATGGTCAGGGGGCAGGCTTCTTCGCCCTTGCGGTACTTGACCAGCGGGGTTTTGAGGCTGACAGCCGTGGGGATGCACTCCGAAGAGGAATAGCCGGGGACGAGCAGATACTCGCCGAAGGTACGGGACGGTTCACTAAAATAATACGCCATTTCGCAATTCTCCTTTACCCTTTTCGTTGCCTGATTTGCTTATTGGTTATTGTACCACATTCGCGTACAATATGCAAAATTTGTTGTATTAAATCTTTTTTTGGCCTTTTGGGCAAAAGTTGTATAAACTGCACCATGGCCAGGCACAAGAGTATGACTAATCAAAACATTTTGCACATCGGCACCCGTCCGCCGTTTGGAACGGGCTCCAAACGCGTTCCGGCATGCCGCACATGTGATGCTCTTTTCCCCGCTCATTCCTCAAAGTTCAGGGTAATATCCCCCAGCGCGGCATCCAGAATCACAGCGTTGGCTGCTTTGCTGTTGGCGCTGTAAGGGCTTGCCTGCTTGGCGCCGCTTACCGTAATGCTGCCCAGGCCGCATGCAGCCTGCACGCTGTAACCGTCTGCCTTTTCCCCCAGGGTCAGGGCAATATTGCCCAGCTGGTCGGTTACCTGCACCTGGCTGGCCCCCACCAGGCGGCTGATCGTCACATCGCCCTGGGCGTTTTCAATCGTCACGCGCTCTGCCTGCACGGTGCCAAGCTCTGCACTGCCCAGGGCAAGCGTTGCATCCAGCTGCCCGGTTTGCAGCTCATCCGCATACAGGCTGCCGAGGGCAAGGTCTGCCTGTATGCTTTTGGCTTTCAGTGTACCAAGGTCGGCGCTGCCCAGGTTCAGATTCAGCTCTATCTGTTCCAGTTCTATCTCCGGCAGGGCGATGCTCAGCGTGGGCGTGGGGTCACTGCCGGAAATATAGCCTTTGGGTATTTTGTACCGCACGCTAAAGCCGCTCTCGTCCACGGTACGCTCCAGCCAGTCGGAATAGAAATTTTCAAACCGGAGTGTTATCTCATCCGCTGCATTGCTGCGCACAAAAGCAACCTCGCCGCAGTCCAGGTCCAATACCATCGTTTGGACCTGCTTTGCATCCAGCGTCATCGTGCTGCTTTCCAACCGATTGGTGCTTTCGCTTTTTGCACTTTCCTTTGTGATGGCTGTTTCGGTATTTTCATCCGTGCTTTCGTCCATATTTTCGGTTGTTCCCCCGGCGGCTTCCCCGGTGGCTTCCTGCGGGGGAACTTCTTCTGCCGTTGCGCTCTCTGCAATGCTGTACTGATATTTTGTCACAATTTTGAAAGAGCCGATGAACACCAGCAGCACAACAATCAAAATTGCAAGGATAGCCAGCACAATCCACACCGGGCTTTTTCTGCGCCTGCTGCCCTGTTCTGGCATGCTGTTATCCGGCATCGGCGTGCCGAACTGTGCCCCGGTACCCTCCCATATCTTTTCCGCCACATTCTGGGGGCTGCCCAGTTCCTGGATGGTCTGGGCCTCTTTTTCGGGGCCTGCAGCATCAAAGTATTCTTCGTAATAATCCAGGGCATCCCGGCGTTCGGCTTCCGGCATTGCGGCCAGCAGAGCTGCCAGCTGCTGCATATATTCCTGCCTTGTCATTTTGCATCCTCCCCAAAAATATGGTCAATGTTGGCGGCGTAAACTTTCCACTCTGCCTTGTAGCCTGCCAGCTGCTGCCGCCCCAGCGGGGTAATTTTGTAATAGCGGCGGTTGCGGCCATTGAACGGTTCATCGTAAATGGTCAGGCAGCCATCTTTTTGCAGCCGCCGCAGCACCGGGTACAGTGTCGATTCGCTCAATTCCAGCGCCTGCTTGATCTCCTGGGTGATCTTGTAGCCATAAGTACCTTCTTCCTCGCGCGATACGACCGCCAGCACCACGGCATCCAGCAGCGCCGCGCCTGTGGTAAAGCTCATGTGGGTGCCCCCTTCCCTGTTGTATTAGCCCGGCAGTGCCGCTGCGTGTGGCGGCGGCTCTGCCGGTATTATTTTGTTCTATATATTATATATCATATAATATTATGTCAGTCAATACATTTTATCTGGTTCTTTCCCACTGCTTCAAAAATGGCAGCAAAAATGCCGCAGGCACACAGCCTGCGGCATAAAAGTGATGCTTATTCTGTTTTAGCTTACCTGATGCTGCTCGATCCAATCCGCCACCGCGCGGGAAAGCTCGGTCAGGCTGCCCTTGGTAAAGGGGGCTTTCATTCCGGCGCTTTCGGCCAGCTCGGTATAGGTTGCCATACCGGCCAGGTTGGTCAGCTTCATATAGCGCTGCCAGGCGTCCTTGTGGTCCTTCAGGCTGGCCACAAAGAACTGCAGGGCAATGGCGGTTGCCAGGCAGTAATCAATATAGTAGAACGGGCATTCAAAGATATGCAGCTGGCGCTGCCAGCCTGCGCCGCGGCCATAGAACGGCAGGTCGCCGAACTTGTTCCAGGGGCGGTATTTCTTTTCCAGCTCCAGCCAGACGGCATTGCGTTCATCCGGCGTAAGATCTGGCTGCTGATACATAATGTGCTGGAATTCATCCACCATGCAGCCGTATGGCAGGAAGATAAAGCTGTCCTCGGCGTGCAGCAGCTCGTATTTATCCGTATCCTCCTTAAAGAAGAGGTGATGCCACGGGGCGGTCAGGAACTCCATGCTCATGGAGTGGATCTCGGCGCTCTCCATACCGGGGCACTGGATATCTTCGGGGATGTTCTTGGGGCTGCGGGCAGCCAGGTAGCCTTCCAGCGCATGCCCTGCTTCATGGGTCAGCACATCCACATCCCCCGCCGTGCCGTTCCAGTTGGCAAAGATGAAGGGGGTCTTGTAATCGGGCAGCATTTCCTCATAACCGCCGCTCATTTTGCCGGGGCGGCTGAGAACGTCGAACATCTCGTTATCCTGCATGAAGTCGATGAACTCTGCCGTTTCGGGGCTGAGCTCATGGTACATCTTGCGGGCACCGGCCATCAGCTCGTCATAGCTGCCGTGCGGCACAGGGTTGCCGTCCGCAAAGCTGATGGTGCTGTCCCAGAACATGGGGTTCTCAATGCCGGTGCGCTTGTTGCGCAGAGCCAGAGCCTTCTGGATCATGGGCACCACCTGCTCCACCACTTCCTGGCGGAACGCGGCAACCTCCGCCGGGCCGTAACCGATGCGGTTCATGCGGATATAGCTCAGCTCGCTGTAATCGTTGTAGCCCAGGATGCGTGCCTGCTCGTTGCGATTCTTGACCATCTTATCATAGATCTCGTCAAACTCGGCGCGGTGGGCGTCAAAGTAAACGGCTTCCGCCTCGTAAGCCTTACGGCGCATGGCGGGGTCAGTGCTCTGCTTATACAGCGTCAGCTGCGGGATTGTCAGCTGTTTGCCGTCCAGCTCCGCCATTGCACCGCCGTACAATTTCTGGTAAGCACTGGTCAGGGCATTTTCCTCTTTCTGCAGTTCGATCACCCGGTCGTCCATGCTCAGCACCAGGTTGCGCAGGCTGGGCAGAATGCGGGTACCGAACGCTTCTTCCAGCGCTTTGGCGTGCGGGTTGGAAAGAATCGCCTCCGCAACATTGCGTGCTGCATTGCTGACCGCCGGGCCGGTTGCATCAAACCATTCCTGTTCCCCGCTCCAATATTCATCGCGGGTATCCTGGGTATAATGGATGGATGCCAGGCAGGATGCCGTGTGGTAATGGGCCATCATAGCGTTTTCTTCGCGGTAAAGCTGTACCAGTTCTTCGCCGCTCTGGGCAGCGGCCATCTTTTTGGCATACTCTTCGCACTGGGCCAGAACTTTATCCAGGTCCGGGCGTTCGTACTTCATTTCTGAAAATTTCATAGCGATTCCTTTCTATTGTACATCCATTTTGGGGATACCGGAAATTCAAAAAGTCCGCCACATTGCAAAAACAGGCCATTTTTTTGCTTTTTTCGGCTTTCCCAACGGATAAGGCAATGCCGCATAATTCTAAGTGCCGATACGGCGAGCGAGGTGCGGCAGATGCTAAGCCAAAAGCGC
>ERZ827104.1833-NODE-1833-length-17604-cov-2.898171_pt1 | contig 17604 bp, 22 predicted proteins | sample MGYA00519781_ERZ827104 | MGnify/ENA primary metagenome ERZ827104 (study PRJEB31778, sample SAMEA3449257) | human gut metagenome | biome: human gut; feature: human-associated habitat; material: faeces | place: United Kingdom | collected 2010/2012 ...
TCGCTTGTGGCCGCGGCAGTCTGGGACGCTTTCGCAGCTGTTTCAGAACTGGCCGCGGCCTTTGCGCTGTTTGCCGCATTAGTGGCAGAACCTGACGCCGAGGAAGCAGAGGAAGCGGCCGCCGTCTGAGATGACTTCGCCGCAGATGCAGAAGCCGCGGAAGCGGTTTCGGACGATTTGGCGGCAGTCTGAGAGGCAGACGCAGCACTAGCGCTTGAAGCCGCTGAAGACGCGGATCCAGACGCAGACGTTGCCGCATCAGTCGCTTTCTTAACCTCGGGGGCTACGGATTCCTGAACCGAAGAAATTGCCGCGTCTCTTGCTGATGCAATCGCGTCTGTGGCATTAGTTTTTGCATTGACAATGTCAGTCTCCGCCTGGGAGATTGAAGCTTCCATTGCGGACTTGTATCCAGCGGCAGAAGACGCAGAAGCACTTGCCGCTGTAGCGCTCGCCTTGGCGTTCGATTCGCTTGTGGCCGCGGCAGTCTGGGACGCTTTCGCTGCGGATGCAGAATTCGATGCCGCAGATGCGCTTGCTTTGGCGTTTGACTCAGAAGTCGCTGCATTTTTGGCAGATGTGGCGGCCGCAGACTGGCTGGACGCAGCATCATCCGCGTCGCTTGCCACCTGTGCCGCTGTGCTGTCGATTGACGCTTTTGTAGCGTTGACCGCAGACTGCTTTGTGGTTACGTCTTCCTGAATTGCCTGAGAAGCAGAAAGCGATTGAGCGGCAGAATCCGCAGATGCCTTGGCGTTCGTTTCCGAAGCTTTGGCATGCGATTCAGAAAGAGAAATCGCATCCAGAATGTCCTGCGCCTGCTGCTTTACAGACGCGGCTTCCGTTCCGCCAACCGACTCCAGCTGAGCAATGAGTTCTTCAAGTTTTGTCTGAAGAGAAGCCTTCCCTGCAGCTACATCGCTTGAAACTGTCGACCCGGCAGACTGAATGGCCGCTACCTGCTTATCGCCTTCGTTATCAATTTCCTTGATCTTTTCAGCGGTTTCGGTGACCACACCGGTAGCACTTGCCGCGGCAGATTCAGCAGAAGCTTTTGCCTGATTGGCGAATCCTTCTGCGGCAGAAGCACGGGTTCTGAAATCGGCGAACACATCTGCCAACTGATGCAAATTGGTCAGACTTGGTTCGAGCCCAGCCTGCTCGATCACGGCCATAAACTCTTCCGTGATCATGTGATACCAGAAGGCCCCAATCACCGTCGGCATCGCCTTTGTTGATTTATTGCCGTCCTGAGGATACTTATCAGTGATCGGGACTTTAGGCGGAGAAGGTGGAGTGTCGCTGGCGCTGGCGTAATAAACACGTTTCATCTGTAAACCATCCTGCTAGATATGAATACAAGGGAGCATCACGAGAGCCGGCGGCTGGACAGTCCCTGAACGCCCATAGATCGGATTACTGCGGCTGGCGTCAAAGAAAATTGCCTGACCATAATCACTGTATTTAGAGCCTGTTTCGTGCCTATTCGGATCTGCCCAGAAAGCTCCTGAAACCGTCCCGTCCCACGTTTGACGATCGTCGCAGCCAAATGAGCCTGTAATATTCGGGAGCCCCGGCTGGCGGTATTCGCCGACATTGGACGTTCCGCCCCAAATCGTTCTATCCAGCAGATACGGCAGATTGAAAGTGGTCGAGCCATTGCCGATACCGAATCTCGTCCCAATCGCGTTGAAAAGGTTGGCGTAGCCCTGTCGGCTCACTGCCTGGCCATTGCATACAAGCCAGTTCCCATTCGGCGGGGTGGTATTCGAGAAATACATGATTGCGCCAGGCGGCACAATCTCAATCTGCTGAACCTTTGCCTGAATAGCCGCGACAGAATTCTGAAGCGCCTGCTTTACATTTTGAATGCGAGCATCGATGCTGGCGTTTAGCTGAGAGTGATCGTGGCGGTCTGGTTCCACGCCACCGCCTTTAATCGCGTTAATCAGCTCCATCGCCACTGCGTCATACCATTGAGCACCCGGAATGGTGGCAGTAATGCCGCCACCGCTTGAACCGTCCGTAGGATGACCGGGAACCGCGTCATCAGGAATATCGGGCTCAGTCTGAACAGCCCCCGAAAGATAAATGCTTTCCATGAATATTTCCCCTAGAAATCATCAGAACGAGCGCTCATCGCCCTCGAAACCGTAGTAGCCAAAATAGAGTTCTGTATGTGCCGGCGCGTATCGCTTAATCAGGCATTCGATCAGCCGATCACCCCACCAGGCGAGAGCTTCAGACACCTGCCCCAGCACTGTGTGATAGCCCATCACACTGCCGGCACCGGTAAGGACGTTCACACGCCACACATGCGGCCACTCTTCACCGCAAAGCCCATCCATGGCTGTCGATTGCACCGTATGAGTTCTGAATTCGTCGATAACGATCCGGTACCCAAACATCTCAGCCAAATCGATGAAGTACTGCCGGTCCTGACGCCCAATCGTCTTGATCTTGTAAAGAAGCAGGGTTCTGAGCGTGGTGACATTCATATCTGCCCACGCCCTAAGGCAATCGTCTGGGAGACCCCAGTCATCAAGCCAATCCTTGAACGTTTCAACCGCAAATCTCGGATCCGCTTCCCGCACCAGAGTTCGGACACGGGAACCCACTCGAGCCAGTTCTTCAGCCCAAACCTCGATCATCATTGCGATCATCGAAGTAGCGTCTCCCCTTTCCCACGCGGGACCAGGAGGAAGAAGCTGCTTGATCATCCGCGCATACTCTTCCTGAGTCGTCAGCTCCACTTGATTTCTCCCAAGGTCAGAAGTTCGTTCTTACCCGCCGTGGGGTTCTGAGTCGGAGAGACAAGCTCATGGTCAACTTCATCCGCGGCTTCAGAGATCGCCTGGCGGATATGTGAGAGATAGATGAAGCCGGAAGGCTCACTCTCACTCATAAAAAGACTCTTCAATTCAGCCTCCACGGCACCACGTACCGCAGTGGTATCCGGGGTCAGCGTATTGATCTGAATCGTCACCGGTTTCAGAGTCGGAGCCATAACCGTCACGTTTGCGGTCACCGGTCGGACTTCATCGATGTAGTCCTGAACCTTTTTGACCATTTCAGCGGTTGGCACAATGTCCGGAAGGTCATCGCACACGAATCTGACCACCACCGTTCCATCCCCGTCTTCAAGCGGATAACACCATGCGCGGGTCACGCCTGGGACACTCAGTGCCCACTGCACATAGTCGTTCTTGGCTCCTCCATGCGGAGTCTCTCGCTGACGGGAAAGAACGCGGGCCCGGAGCGACTCGTCATCCTCCGCGTCTGCTCCACCCGCAATTCCCTGACAAACCACTTCAGAAAGCACGCCGGCAATAGGAGAGACAAGCGTCATCTCTTCACCGCTTTCGAGATTGCCGGCTTCCCCGGCGGTCAGCGATTCAACCGAAGCAACACCATCAGACGTCGGAGCTACTGTCACCTGATACTGAGAAGAATCGCCGCCAGTCAGTACGGTACCGACCGGCACTTCCTCCGCGTCTCCCTGAAAAGTGAATTTCACAGTTCCGGAAGCTTTGGACGCCGCCTTTCGGGTAATGCCAAAAATCGCGGCATGACGATCCAGGTGCTCAGAATCCGCGGTATCGACAAAAATCTGACGAGCCGTATATTCAATGAACCCATTCATTTCATGAGACGCGCCGGCAATGACTCGCCCATAGACCAGGGCATTGCTTCTGCGTGTCTGCGTTTTAGTGAGCCGAGAAGTGATCCCCGCAGTGATCCGGGTAATTAGCTCCTTCAGCGTCGGTCTTTCAAAAGCCATATCAACTATCCCCAAATATCCTGAAAACGCATACCCAAAAGCTCTTTTTCATCTGGCTTCTGAATCGTCACCCCCAGATTCAGCTGCCCTGCGCCGCCTCGTTCGGTTTCAACCGTGACACTGGTGGCAATCCCGTCATCTACCATCCATTGCAATGCGTCTTCCGCATAGGTTTTCGCGTCCTGCAGCGTCTTTTCGGTTAATTTCGAACGGGCCAGGAGCCACAGCTTGGAACCGAACTGATCCCCATCGATATCTGAATAGGTGTCGCCCCACCACCCTTGGCGGGAATCTCCGGGAAGATCATCCGAGTCACTGGCTCTGGCCCACGAGAAAAGGGAATTGAAGACAGCCCTTCGTAAATCGTCGTCACAGAAATCCGACAAGGTCGACTCTGTGCCGTTCAAAATCAAAACCATAAAAACCTCACTTGGTCAGCCAGAGAATGACTACCGCGGTCACGACAGGCGCAATAAAAGCCTTGATGATTTCGAGATAAAACTGCCGTCGCTCCTTTTCTTTCTCTTCCATTTGAGCCATCAGCTTTTGCTCAATTTCTCTTTCTTTCTGCGCTTCCATAAGCCGTTCCACCTCTCGGTTAAGCCTTTCAATCTCAGGTATAATTTCCATATGCCCTGCCGAATTGGCATAAAAAAAGCCCAGCCAGATGCCCGTCTGACTGGGTTTTGTGTTTGTTGAATTGTGGTATTGCTAGACCAAAGCTTTTATTCCCGCCTTGATCAGCTCAAGAGTGATCGGAATGGATGCGGCTTCAGCTTTCTGCTTTATCGCATCCCAAACCGTCTTGCTCCTGAGCGCGCCCAAAGTATCGTGCCCCGCCATAGTTAATCGCGGGAACTTCAGTTTATAAAACCATTTGCCGGCTGGGCGCGGGTCCACCGCCTCGATCCCGGTTACCAGCTCAGAATCCTGAAGCAGAAGAAGGTGCCCAAACACCAGATCCCGGTATTCCTCTCTTTTCTTCTGCTTTATCTCATCCAGAGTCTCATCAGGAGCTTCACAAACCTTTGCCAAAAAATCGCTGATGGTTTCGTTCTCGAATTTCTCAAGGAGTTCCCGAATAATGTCCCAGCTGCGCTTCATGTGATCCTCACATTTTTTGGTCAGGAGAGCTGCCGCCATTATGAGTGTGGCCGTTGTAGGTATCCCGGATCGACTGCAGCCGACCGACAGAGTCGTAAATCTGACCCTTGCCGACAACATCGCCATTCACAACCAGACGTCCCGTGATCGTTGTTTCCGGAGCGTCAATCTTGACCGCACCGGATGTATGCACTGTGACCGGGGAATCCTTCCCTTCAATCGTAATCCCATCACGCCGAAGAAAGATCTGTCTCCCAAGGTCATCAAAGATGCAGACTTCGCCGTCCTTCAGCGAAACTGGACGATATCTCCGGTCCGTAATGCAAAAGGCGATCGTGTGATCACGATCGCCCATGATTGATGTTGCCAACACTTCTGCGCCAGGCTTTGCTTCGCTGGTGAAGCCGTAGGGTTCGAAATGTTCAAGATCATCTCGAAGATCATCTGCAAGAAACCGAGCTTGAATTGTTCTCATCTTTCGAGAACCAACCTTCGCCAGGAGGACCCCTCTTGCCATCAAATTGATAATTTCACTGATCATCTTTTCCCTGTATCCTTCCCAGCCAGAATGACTAAGCTATTCTTGGATTGATCATCCTTTACAGTTTTCTTAGCAGTTGACGAGGCTGTGTCTGGCAATCCTGTAGAAATAAAAGACGCAGGATGTCGGATTTCTAGCGTCGTAGTAGACCCGCCCGTTTCTGAAAGAGAAAAAGTAACCTTGCTAATCAATAATGTTTCATTGGTATTCAAAGACTCATCTTTGATTTTCACAAATGTATTCGCCCGCCAAAGCTCACCGTTACTCTGACGCCATCCTTGTACAGAATATGTAAAAGTATCAGCGGACCCAATTGAGTTGTTTTTTAACAAATTAACTCGTTTTTCTAGCTCGGGCTCAGTAGCATTACCTGTCATTACCGTAACAAAGTACCTGTTTCTAAAACACCAATCGTTTTCGGCAATTTTTTGCAGTTGATTCCCAGGCGTTTTCCTCTGGCTTTTTGAATCTGTCCCCTGCCCTCTTACAACATAATATCTAAAAATCTTAGAAAGATCTTGTGTCCTTTTCCCAGTAATAATATTCTTGCCATACTGTAAAGAGTCAGCAGAGAACCCTGCAGAACCCGCAAAGGTTAATAATAATTTCCCGTAAGAATCGTCCAATAATAGTAACGATCTATTTTTGAGTAATTTTTCTAAAACAGATTTTATCGTTTCATTATTTTGGATTTCTTGGTCTATTATTTCTTTACTTCCAACTTGATCAACAACCAATATCCCGTAATTACCCGCCAAACTCTCAATAACCGAAGCCAGCTTAACTTTTCTAAAACTATGTTGTGCGTTTGGCGGGACAGAGCACTCTTCTAAATCAATTGTTCTGCTTTTTATATCAATGGAAATAGTTGTCCCTTCCTTTCCATAGAGTTTCTCTTTTTTCGTTACATAACCCGTAATAACGGTATCATCCCCGATCTTTACCCTACATGAAACCCCATTTGGAATACCGTCATACATTTCATCCTCAGGAGATGAGGAGGCTGTAATCTGGCAGACTCTGGCAATAATATTTAAACCAAATTCAATTTTTACCTCTGTCCACCCTGAATAAATTTTCTCACCAATATAAAGAGATACTCTATTTTTCTGTTGTACCGCTTTCGTAAATCCAGAGGTGTTTTCCATATTACTCAATCTTTTAATTCTACTTTACCCGTTTTCTTATCAATAATCATTCGTTGATTTGTAACGGGATTTCTATAAAAGCGATATGCATTATTCTCTCCCGCACTTTCGAACTTATTCTTCTTCGCCAACTCCTCCACGGCCTCTTTCTGCTGAGTTTTCGCTTCATTTTCTCGCTCTGCCTCTGCAGCCGTTTGAGATTTCACATATCCCCTATGGCTATATGCATTATCAGGTAGTCGCTGGACTTCAATCATCTTCATCCCTGTTTTATCATCTATCCATTGATGGTAACGGAAAGGCGCTGATGGACCGGCATAAATATATTCGTCTTCAGAAGCATTTGCCGCGTATATCGGGATTAACAAAACCAAAGCAAGAATCAAAGAACCCTTAGACATATTTCACCTCACATGAGTTATCGGCTTAGCAGCTTCAGCTCCTGTGCGGGGACGAAACCGCCGTGTCGAATGTGATTCCTATCAATAATTTCCTGAGATCTACTAGCATCTCCATAAAAATTATAGGCAATCACCAATGCAGGAGTCACTTCCTGAGGTGTAACAAAAATCAGTCTTGCCGAGTCCTGAGCCCTGGCGGTCATCTCTTCCGAAACCGCAGACCGCGCGATCTCCAAAGCCAGATAAACGTCATCGTCATCAGTCTTCAGCATTTCAGAATCAATAGCGCCAAGCACCAGATCCCGAGTCGCAATCATTTCGTCGTATGAGATTCCACCTTCTGCGGTGTCTTCCTCTCCGCCAACGCTCGTTGTTGCAGACACGGCCTCAGCCAAAAGGCTTTGTCTGGCCAAATTCTGAACGCTAGTCGATAAGTTTGTTGTCTGAGACGCATCAGTTTCAGATACAAGACCGGTCATATAAGTCTGATTCATTCCATCAGACTCGATCAACTTTACCAAAAGCCTTACAGCTCGACGCCAATTGTTGATGCTGTAAGCCGCCTGAGAGAAACCAAAAGCGTTTGCAACGGCCGTTCCAAAAACTAGAGGATCCTTACTCAGCAATGAAATGGCCACCGCTGATAAATGGGACATTTCATCTGACGTATTGAAGAGCCGGCAAATCTCTTTATATCCATCCAGCTGAAAGAATTTAGAGAGATTCCCCTCAACCGTATTGCGGATAAAATCCTGCACTCCTTTTAGATCAAAGTCTTTTATAAACTTGTCTAAAGCCGACTCCTGTATGCCTCCTGTGGCAGAAGCTGTTTTCTGTGGGAGATCCTCGCTAACCAGAGTGGTAGAGGTCGACCCTGTTTCTACAAAAGTTATATCTGCGCTGGAGGAATTTTCCTTCTGAGGGTCATAGGTAACATTGGTTGCGTCAGTAGGCTTCACATCCCAGGAGCCAAAAAACGGCAGCCGTAATATTCCCTCATCCCCGTTTTCTACCGCCTCAATCAGTTTCTGCATCTGGGCGGCATGATCCGGCCCAACAAAAATAGCCGTAATCGTCAGCTTCCTGGCGCGCCTACCCAGATCCTCAACAAACGGTTGGTCCCTCTGCGGATACTCAAAGATAAAGTTCCTGCGCCCGGTGCTCAGACTGCTTTTGGTCACATAGAACCCAAGATCACGAAACCTCGCGGGAAACTTTTCCGCGTCTTTCGTGCCTTTCGTGTCTCTTTCAGCCATTAGATCCCCTCATAACTCAGTCGGGTAGTTAAAGCTCCAGGGCTGTCGTTCCTAATACTGGCGATACTGGCGGCAGTCCCTTTCTCTGCGGTAACCTTGAGTTCCATCGCCACATTGGCTTTTGCGGGAGGCGGAGAAGTAGTCCACGCAGGAACGTTTGGAACACCCGCCCCATAAGCCGTGCTCGGGACCGACGCTACACCACGTGCCCCTTCCTGCAGATTCATATTCTTCTGCAGCTCTTTTACGTTATCTGTCGCCTCTTTTGCGCCATCAGAGATGTCGCTGAACCATTTCTTCTTTCCCCAGTCAAAAATTTTACTTCCAATATCCAAAAGCAAACCGCCAATCTTTCGAAGGGGCCAAAGGAGTGTCCAGAAAGCTTCAACGGCATTCTTGACACCCGTTTTAATCGCGTCAAAAAGAACACCCGCCCACTTGAATGCGTACTCGAAGACTATGCCCCACCAACCCTTCATCGTGATTACATAGCTGATAATCGCCACAATGGCAGTAGCAATCGCAATGAACGGATTCGCCATCAACGCTACCGTGAGAAGACGTACGGCAAGGACTACATCCTTAATCGCTTTCCCAAGCGTCACAAGCTTCACAATGAAACTGCCGCCAATCAGACCGCCAAGAACGATAAGAATTGTGTTTGCGCCGCCAATGGATTCAATAAATGATCCAAATCCGCGGAGAACCATCTTGAGATTCTCAAGCGTCTGCTTCCAGTCGATTGATTTCAGATATGCGGCAAATTCCTGGACAAACTCCCCAATTTGGGTCGCAATCCAGTCTCTGTTCGCCACAATGATCTGAAGCATCGGCTCAATCATCTGATCAAGCACCGGGCGTAATTTCGACCCAATAGCGACCGAAACAGAGTCCGACGCCATCTTCACAAGGCTCAGTTTGTCGCCGAACTCGTTCGCCTTTTGAATTTCTTCTGAGCTCATTACGAGCCCGAGTTCCTCAGCCTTCTTCTTATATTCTTCAAGGCCATCCGCGCCACCCTGAAGGAGTGGGATTAGCTTTGCCCCAAGTTCCTCGCCAAAAGCGGCATTGAGAACCTGCATTCTGGCGGCCGGAGACTCATTGTTCTTAACCGCCTGGGCAAGGTTGTTCATCACATCAGCTGCGGAACGGACGTGCCCTTTAGAATCACGGAGATTGATCCCCAAATGCTTGAAGATAGCCGCCAGATTGGCATTCTGCCCCGTGGCGGCTTTTGACATCTCGCTGGTCAGTTTGATAAGCGCTTTGTCCATGTCCTCAGCAGACATGCCGGACTGCATAGCCCCAAAATGAAGCGCTTGGAGGGATTCTGCCGCCACGCCTGTGCGGATTGAAGTCTTATCAAGAGTGTCAGCGAGTTCCGTGTAAGACGTAATCGCCTTCGAGATGGAGAAGGCCCCGGCACCGGCCAAAAGCGTAAAGGGAGCGGCAAGAGGAGCTATTAACTCAGAAGACGAGTCACGAAGCTCTTTCATACTGCGGCCGAAAGCGTTCAGTTCCTTCCCAATCTTGTCCAAGGGATGCGTCAGCTGATCTTTCAGCTGCATCACCATTTGCAAGAGATATGTTTCACCGCCCGCCGCCATAAGCTTCCCGCTCCTCGTCAGATATTTTCTTCGTCATCTCGGCGTATTTCGCAATCCGATCAAGGGACAGCACGGTAAATTCCTCCGGAGACATACTCCAGAACCGTGCCATCCGAAAGATCGAGACCTCAACGTCCTCCAGCGACGCCACCCACTGGAGTGACACCGAAAAGAGGCATAACTTCAATCGCCAGTCTCTGCGCATCCGCGTAGGTAAGCTCCGTAAGAGCTTTACCCTCAACAGTCGTACAGAGAATTTCGGCATAAGCGAGCACGTGCTTCATAGCCGTACCCGGATCCTCATCAGCCTTAACCCCGATCGCATCAAGTTTCTTCATGTCACCATAGGTCGGGACACGAAAAGTAAGCTCGTCATACTCGTTACCCTTCCACTTAATCGGGTCATTCGGTTTAAAGGTGATCGGTTTCATGACCAGTCTCCTTTCAGCCCGGTGAAGGTAAGAGTGATCTTCCCGTCTTCAGGCGTGAATTCGATCGAGTCACCAGAAAGAAACGCATTCGAAAGCGTGTACTTCCAGCCGTTTGCGAATTCGGCGAGGATCGTCATATCAGACGCTTCGATGATCTTCTGGAGCGGAAACTGGTTATCAACATAAAACGTCCCCTTCAAACTCGGAGCAATGGTCTTCTTGGTATACCCAAGGACCCGACCACTCGCAATGACCGCTTCCTTCGAAACAGTGTTAACCGGAATTGACAGGGAGCCTTCTACACTGAGCTCCTGACCATCAACGGTGATATAGCAAGTACCGCCAATAATTTGATTAGCCATTCATTTATCTCCTTAATTAAGACGGAACTGAGCAAGTACCGCAAAAATGCGCAACTGATTGACCAGGTTGGGCGGGAGCAGCACGTTGACCCGATTGGGATCGTTCGCGTCACGCTCAACAACCAGGGCTTCCTTGAAAGCGTCCAGATCTTCCACAAGCGCCTGATCCTCAAGTTCCTGATACTCAGCGATCAGCTCAGAACGGATAATTGACGGAGTCACAACTGCTTGACCCGGACCAAAGTGGGTGCCGTCGGACGCCAGCTTGTGGCGCGGGTACTTGGACGTGATCACGCTCTTCAGCTGTCTCAGGATGTAAGCCAGGGTGGACAGCGTATTGACGTCGAAGTAAGAGTTATCTGCCGCGCCAAAAGCGTTCGTCTTATAGGTCGTCGTAGTGCGTTCAATTCGAACGTAGCTATCCTGGGTGTAGGTCGTCGCAATGCCGTTATTAAGGAGCGTGTTACGTTCCATCAGGCTGAATCGGGTACCCACAGGAGCGGGAGTGATACCGATGAGCTCAAGCGTCTGGAGCGGACGAGCCGGGTCATCATTCAGCGCCTTGGCGGCACGCGCGGCATAAGCGGCCAGAACTTCAAAGCAGGTTCCAGGCACCGTATTCTCAAGACCGATTACCGTCTCATGCTGATTGTTCCGCCCCTTGCCAAAGGCGACAAGATCAGACACATCGCCGCGCTTAGCGGTAAAGACATGACCATAAAGCTGACGCATGGGACTCCAGCGTCCACTCGTGTCATTCATCTCTTCAGCCATGGTGTTAAGGCTGGAAGTGTCAGCAAAAGGCATGGCGATGACGTCATACTGCTCTTCGCCCATTGCCTTGATCACGCCATCAAGCTCAGGGATACCGGTACCGCCAGAGAAGATGCTGAGCTGAACAGCAAGACCTTCAGGCAGTTCTTCCCCCGCGGCATAGCCTTGGAAATTGACTGCGAGTTTCAGATCGTTACCGATCAGGCCGGCATTCTTGGCGTTGAAGGTAACAACACCAGCGGATGCCGCGGCAGTCACCGGCAGATCCGGGACAGCGTTCACAGACGCGGCCACATTCGTAGCGATCGTCGTGAGGGTATCGTCAACAGCGACAGCAGTCTGAATGCGGGTGCTGCCGACGTAGAGGTACACAGTGCCGGCTTCTGTCGGAGCGCCAGAGAACGCCGCCGTGGCGGACGCCTTGGTGCCGGACGGATCGGCGACCGGGATGCACCAGACTTCGCCAATCGTGTCGTTCTTACGATAGAAAGTGTTCATGATGGCGAGCTGGGAGCCGTGACCGAAAAGATCAGACGCCTGAGACGCGGACGAAACCAGAACGGGTTTCAGCGCCTCAGCCTTGCCGCTCGTCATCTGCCCAATCAGCAGGACTTTCAGGGCAGTGGTAGCCGTGTTTGCCTGCGAGTTATCAAGTTCCGCATAGAAAAGCGGAGCCCTAATGTTGGACGGAATATTGCTGAAAGAAACAGCCATTTAAATTACCTCAGGTTGAAGATGCTTTGAAAAGCGTGGCAGTCAAGGCGTTGTCGTCTCCGTCAGTCGCTGAGAAAGATTTGGCAGAAAGCCGGACTTCAGAAAGCGTCGGAAGCGCGTCAATAATTCGCGCTTGGGCGGTGATGCTTCCTGTGAGCAGTTCGTCGTAAGAAAAGTCGAGGTTTTCAGCGAGCCGAGCGCCGTTGCAAGCGTTGCTGTTCACTGTCTGAGAACCGAAACAGACAATCTTCCCCGTGAATTCCGGGTACCCAAGCGGAAGACCCAGAATCGCGTGGAAAACCTGTTCCTTCAGTTCCTCGATGTAGTCGTGACCGGTCTTACCCAGAACGTCATCCTGTGTCAGAGACACACAGACCACGACCGTGAACTTATTCGTAATCTGCTGCCGGTATTTGGTCGATGTGGTCGCCGGATCAGACGAAACCCCCGCGGGGAGAACGAAAGCGCACGGCAAACTGGGGTTCACCTTGTCGTCGATATTGAGCCAGGCAAATGTCCCAAAGACACGACGCTCAAAAGCCGGGCAATTTTCTCGAAGGCACTCAATAATCGGGGCTAGCTTCATTTGAAAACCTCCTTGGCGTCGAGCGCTTTAGTCATCAGTTGGGAGAGGTTCGTGAAAAGCTTTTCTTTGCCAATCTTTTCACCGGCCTCGACCATGTAGTTCGCGCGCGGAGCCGCCACCTTGGTTCCGGTCACCTTCTTATTGGCGTCCGAAGCCTTTCTGGTTTTCGGCGCGCGGTGACCGTAGTAAGTAAACGCGGGATAAAAATCCTTTCCCATAGCCGCGGTCTTGTAAGGTTTAATCGTCACCGTAAAACCCGGCCGAGAAACTTTTGCTTTAATCGCTCGTCTGGTTATGCCGGTATCCCGACCAATAATCCCGCCCGGTTCAGAAACTCCTTTACTTGAGACCAGCCCTTTAGCTTCTTTCGAAATGACTGAGCCATTTTCGCGAAGCCCCTTCTTCAAGGTCTTGATATCAAAATCGGGGTACTTAAATCCCGTCGGGAACGTAATCTCAAGATTAAGAAGCGCCATCGTACTGAGCCTCGCATTCAAGAATGGTGAATCGGTGCTGGGCTTCCATATCGGTTGCTCTCTTCACCAGATACCAAACGCCTTCGCACTGGACCTTCGTGGTGTGCTTGAAATCTTCCGGACGGGTTCCTTTCCCATACCGGACCGTGAATCGATGGGTGATCAGGAAATCAGCTTGGATCGACCCCCAGTAATTCACACCGCCAACCACCTCAACCTTCGCCCACGTGTCTGTCAGCTTTGTGAGCGTATCGGCGTAGCCAGAATCCCCGGTTGGGGCTGTGCTCAGCGTGTAGAGCCCGATTCGGCGTCGCAGTTCACCAATTTGAGGCAGTTTCATCCGCTATCTCCACGTCCGATAAGGATCGAGAAGCCGGTCAACAAACGGGTTCTCAAGCAGGTTTTCTGCCTGTGCCGCTTCCCGGTGCTCATAGAAGTGAGAAACCTGAATCAGAATCCACTCACGAATGCCGGCCGGGACCCCGGACGGATCATCCGCATAGCCTTCGACGCCATCACGAGAGATGATTCCGTGCTGGATCTCGTGCTCAGCCATCTGAGTGCACGCGATACAAAGCGTCTCAATCAGCGAATCGTCATCCGAATAGTCCACTCGGGCATGACGCTTCGCCTCTTCCAGCGTGACACCGCTCGCCGCGGCCCTCGTATCAATTCCAGTGAACCCGGTTTCTTCCATTACGACGCCTTAGCAGTGGTTTTCCGCGTTTTAGCGGCAGTTTTGGCGGTTTCTTTCGTCTCAGTCTTCGGTTTAACAGCCGCGATTTCCGCAGCGCCCGAATTGATCAGAGACTGAGCGACAACGCCAGACACACGAAGCACCGCGCCGGTTTTCACGAATCCAACCGGTGTCAGCGCATCCTTTTTCAAAACAATCTCTTTTTCCATAGAAAAACGCCCCGGAAGTTATTAGCCTCCAGGGCGTTCGTCAGTCAGCTACAGGGATCACTCGGCCGGGACGGTCAGAGCACCGCCGCAGAGAGCGGCCGGACGCTCAATACCAAAGCCCAGACGGCGTTCGGCGCGGATAGTAATCAGGTTCTTCTGGACGTTGTCGCTATCCTGCTCGAAGAGCTCAACCGTGAGACCCTGACGCGCCCAGACGGTGCCGGCGGCCGTAAAGTCACCGACCATGAACTGGTCGACCGCGACGGCCTGAGTCGTGATGACCGGCAGACCCCAGAGTTCAGCCGGAGCCACGGTAGCCGGGTGACCAAGGTAGTAGTCGCCATTGGCGTTCTTCAGCATCTGGAGACGGGACCAGTTCAGCGGATTCAGCAGAATCGCGGACGGACGGTAGTACGCCTGCTCGATCTTGGTCTTCGCGAAGAGGATCAGATCCAGAAGCGACGCATTCTTGGTGCCGAGATCAGCGAGCGTGGCACCGTGAGCGGTGTAATTGCCGGTATTGAAGATACCGGACAGGTTCTGACCGAGGCCGTCACCCTTCGTAATCTGGTCTTCAACAGCAAGATCCACGCCGTAGACAATGCGCTGGTTGATGTACGCCTCAAGAGCCGGCGCGTCTTCCATCAGCTGCTTCGAAATACGGGCAAGGTGAGCAATCGTCTTCACCGTACCGGAAACCAGCTCAAAGCCGGTGGAGCCAAACGGCTTCTGAGTGCCTTCAGCAATGAACGCGGCACCATTCACAAAACCGTCGTCCTTTTCCTTCACGTACTCGTAAGCGTTGCTGGCAACCGGGATGGTCGGGAAAAGAGCCTCAACCGTGAACGGACGGAAGGCACCGGCCAGAACGCCAGGACGACGATAGGCGGGAACAACACCGCCGGTCGGGGTCGTAACCGGATTCCCAGCAGATTCCTTCACCTCAGCCACTTCCATACGGGCCTTGGTGGCAGAACCTTCAGCAAAAGCCTTCAGAGCGCCGGATTCAGCAACCTGAGCGCCAACAGACTTCGCTTCAGCCTTGGGAGCCATAGCCTTGACGGCATTCTGCTGCACATCCATCAGCTCACGGGCAAACTTGGTCTGCATATCGCCCAGGCGCTTCATTTCGGCCTTGTTGGACTCAGCCGTTTCGTTCATCTTGCCTTCGATACGGTCGAGGGCTTCAGAAATTTCCTTAATTTCCATTGTTTTTTCCTTAAGAATTAAAGTGACTGCTCAAGCTTTTTCAGTCGTTCAAGCAGTCTCTGAGCCGCTTTTCCCTCGGCCTCGGCGTCCCGCTGGGCGTTAAAAAGCGATTTGCACCGGGCAATAAGCCCCTGTGCGGCTGAGCGTGAAAACCGTCCTGAATCCCTCAGGAAATCCTCAAGCTCTCGAATAGTGGTAATGCCGGCAATGTCCTCTGCCCGGACTTCTGTCACTCGGGCAAAGCTGTCAGCAGGAAGAGCGACAACCGAAATCTCATAGAGACGGGAAATGTTCTTGATCGTCCGTCCGTACGCACTGTCCGCCTTCTCTTCGTAATCGTCCTTGCTCACCGAGAAGCCGATTGAAAGCCCCGAAACGCTGCCATCACGGAGCGCGGCAAGGACTTCATCAGCCTTGGTGTTCCCGCGGGTCAGCTGACCAGTCACAAGAAGACCTTTTTCGTCTTCCTGCATGCTCAGCCACTTGCCGATCGGGATGCTGGACCAGTCGTGTCCATAAAACATGACCGGCATCGTGTCCCCAGCAATCACACTCTTGTAAGCGCCTGGGAGAATCGTGTCGCCATAGCTGTCGACGTTCCCAAAGGTGGACGCGTAACCGGTAAAGACACGCGAATCGGCGTCAAGCTTCAGCTCAGCGCCGTTGATATCAAAATCCTTAAATTCCATTACGGTTTGCCCCCGTAGTTACGTCCGGAGCCTTCCCTAACTGGTCGACCGGAACATAGTTGCTCATCGTCGTAAGCATCTCGCCGCCATCCTGGGGAGGCAGATTCTCACGTTCCCGGGCTTCATTCCGGGTCATAAGACCGTTCTGAACCATGGTCTGATAGAACGCCGCTCGATCCTTCGAAGACCCTCTCAGGAAGGCGTCTGTCATGAACTCAATTTCTGTATCGCTATCAGTAACCGACACCAGGCGACGATGTAAAGCCTGTTCAAACTGCGTAAGAAGCGGATTGACCGTGAACTTATTGAACCCATCGACAATCTGCTCAATGCCTGAGCCCCATGAAGTCTGACCAGAGGTACCTACGAGGACACCCGGGACACCAAACCACCGGCAAATCTCTTCAACGCCAAAGCGCCGGGTTTCCAGAAGCTGGGCGTCTGCCGGGTTGAGAGAGAGCTGGGCGTACTTAAGGCCGCGGTCAGCGATCAGAAGACCGCCGGCGGGACTTGCAAGCTGCACCCCAAACCGCTTCCTGAGCGTTTCCATCTGCTCTTCATTCAACTTGGCGTCTGTCTGAAGGACGCCGGACGGCTTGGAACCCTTGCCGAACAGCGTGTTGCTGTTCTCCTGGGCGTGGATGTTCTCATTCAGTGACGCCCGCATGAATTCGAGCTTACTGAGCCCCATGTAGCCGTTCCCGAGCCCTTTCCAGTGGATCACGTTCTCAGGAGCAAGCGCTGTAATCTGACCGTCCTGATAGTAGATATAGACCGTCCCACCACCCACGACAGACACTTCCATCTGTTCTGCGGCAAGCGGAATCAGCGCGATCGGGTCACCAGACGAATCCCGTACCACCTGCGCATAGGCATTGCCCTTCAGAAGCCGGTTGAGACACATCGAAGAGATAAACTCTGCCGGCGTCATCCACGCGTTCGGTCGGTCGTGAAGCAGAAACCAGAGAGGAGAAGACCGGTTCTGCTCACGGCCGCCCCCGGGAAGCGCTTTATACACGCAGATCGGGAGAGAGCTGATCGTGTTCGCCAAAAGCTCAATACAGGCATACACGGTCGAAATCTGAAGCGCCGCATCTGCCTCAACCGGACGCGTCTGGTCGATGACGGGAGACGTCGGAAGAGGAATCTGCTGTCCGGATGCAGTGCCAAAGGGACCGCCCCAAGCGGCAACCCAATTGATAAGGCGTTTAACAAACATAGAGGATTACCACGTCAAAAAGGTTCCTGTCACTGAGCTATCGAAATCAGAGAAATCATCCTGCTCAGCACCCGCAGCCGAAAGCGCAATGATCATGGCTACCGGGCCGTCAATCTTCTGCTCGTAGCGCTCCTTACGCGGAAAAATATTGTCCTTGGCGTCTACCTTGGCTACCACATTCCCCATCATCCAAGTTAGACAGGGGTTCCCGTCATGCTGAATGCGGCCGTCAAGCACCAGGGCTTCCAGTGTCTTCATCGGTTCGCTGATCTGCTGCACCGTCATGCGGCACTCAACCAGCGGAGCCCCAGAGTCTTCAAGTGAAGAGATCAGTTGAGTGGCTTGCCAAGGGTCATAGGCGATCGACTGAACGCTGTAGCGGGAGAGGTCCTCACGGATG